>WNGD01001033.1_pt1 | contig 34803 bp, 27 predicted proteins | sample 5400671 | NCBI WGS metagenome assembly WNGD01 (sample SAMN13153369, study PRJNA577476) | soil metagenome | isolation source: 40 cm soil or saprolite under grassland replicate 2 | place: USA:California | collected 2016-06-15 | reverse complement strand
CTGCCATCGAACAGGAAAACGGTGCCGAACGACTTCAGCACCGCTCTATCGACTTCGCTGGGCAATGAGTCGTTTATGGCTTGACTATCGCCCAACATTTTCCTTTTTCTTTCTTCAAAATTCGGGATGACTCATGTTATATTACTATTGCACTTGGGATGTCTATTGATAGTAGCGCTGTTCACCTCATCCGCGCTCGTTCCTATCTGGAAGCGGCTTTCCTGGCACAACATGAAATCAACGCAGGCAATAAATTACCGCGTGGACTTCACCTGAGGCTTCTGATTGACAACTCGGGGACAGATAATGCAAATGTTGCAACCGTCGCCCAGTTCATAGCTAACCGTGTGAGTAAAGCAGGCAATCCAGATCATATTGTAGGCGTGATGGGATGGCCTTTCAGTTCACAGACAATGAATGCACGCGATATTATCGCGAGTGTGCATCTGCCCATAATATCACAGGCGGCATCGAGCGTAAAACTAAGCGGGAGCAGTTCCTACTTCTTCCGCGTTAATCCGCCAGATGATCTGCAAGGAAGTACGTTGGGCAACTTCGCCGTGCAGCAGTTGCATGCAAAAAGAGTACTGGTCTTACGTGATCCCACAGACCCTTATAGCGTCTCCCTGGCAAATGCCTTTAGTGAACGTCTCAAAGCCCTCAACGCAACTCCAATCGATGATCCAGCCAATAATTTTACGGAAAGTACGACGACGGTAGTGACTTACGAGCAAACAGCGATTGCTGATGCAGTCAATAAAAATGTGAACCTTATCTTCCTGGCGGGCTTTGATGTCGATGCTGTTCGCCTGGCACATGCGCTAGGTAGTATCTATAGAGTTACGCTTAATCCTACTCTTGCGAATTTGAAAATCCTGGGCGGCGATGGTGTAGATACTAATCTTCTATTAGGACAGGGGAATAGTGCAGAAGCTACTATCGCCACAAATTTTCCGCAAGATATGCGACGCCTGAACTTCTCGGCGTTTGCCGATCCTGGAGAATGGACATTTTTCAAGATTCCGCAGAATCAACAACCGCCTTTTTTTGTGGACTGGTCAAGCACATATTCTGGCAATATTCAGCCGGGCAATGACGCTATTCTGGCCTATGATGCGGTTCAAGTCATCATCAATGCAGCAACGCTCGTGCCAGGAAACATAACAGGACAGGCAGTACGCGACGCCCTCGCATCCATAGGCCAGGGAAAAGTTCCTCCCTATCAAGGCGTGAGCGGGCGTATCCTTTTTGATGACCGGGGCAATCCTAAAGACAAAGCCGTCGTTGTCTTAACCGTTGGCAGCGAAAATGGCAAAAATGCAATTGTCTTGAACCAGGTTGCTGGCACGTTCCGCTAGCTCAAGTCGCCGCCATGGACCCGTAGCGGCATGCCTTGCGTGTGCCGAGTGGGGGGAAGTAGCTCCTTGAGGGTCAGGGAGATGCTCCCGAGCCACTCGGCACACGCAAGGCATGCCGCTACGGGACGTTTGGACCTATTGCTCTCCAGCCCTTCTATTTGGTACAATAGCATCTCTTAGACAATACCAGATATACAGCAGGCCGGGGTTGCGTGGACTCGTAGCGGCATGCCTTGCGTGTGCCGCGTCTCGTCGGGGGGAATGCATCCTGGTGAGCTACCCGGCACACGCAAGGCATGCCACTACGGGTCCATGGCAGCAGGCGAAGGACTAAAATGGAGCAAGCAGCAACCAGCGATACCCAGACAGAACAACACTATCAATATGGCAGCCTACAATTACCGCATGGCGAGCTGCAACTTCCTATCTTCATGCCCGATGCTACACTGGGTGTTGTACGCTCAGTTGACGCCAGCGACCTGGAACAATGCAAGGTGCAGGCAATCGTTATGAATACCTTCCACCTGATGCAGCGTCCTGGCTCTTCGACTATTCACGCGCTTGGTAATCTGCACCAGATGAGTTCCTGGCAACGTCCTATTATTACTGACTCTGGTGGCTTTCAGGCCTACTCGCTTATCCAACAAAACGCAAAGTTCGGCTCCCTGGACGAAAATGGCATTATCTTCAAACCCGAAGGTTCCGAGCGCAAATTCCAGCTTACCCCGGAAAAAGCCATTCAGCTGCAGATGAGCTATGATGCCGATATTGTGATTTGTCTCGATTATTGCACGCACGTTGATGCGCCTCTTGAAGTGCAGGAGGTTTCGGTCACACGCACTATCGCCTGGGCAAAGCGCTGCAAAAATGAATTCCAACGCCTGCTCAAACAAAAACGCCTCTCAGAGGAGAAACGCCCTTTGTTATTCGCTGTTGTCCAGGGCGGGAGTTCGCACGAACTACGCGAACGCTGCACCGATGCCTTGCTGGAGATCGGCTTCGATGGCTACGGCTACGGCGGCTGGCCGCTGGACAATCAGGGCAAGCTCCTCTCCGATATCATTACCTATACACGCGAACTGATACCTGCTCACTTTCCCATGCATGCGCTCGGCGTTGGTCATCCTGCCAACATCGCGGAGTGCACGCGCATCGGCTACGGCATCTTTGACAGTGCGATGCCCACTAGAGATGCACGCCACAGCCGCCTCTACGTCTTCACAGACGATACCTTCACACCATCTGCCAGCCTGGATGGGAAATGGTTCTCGTATATTTATGTCAACGACGACAAATATATTAAGAGCGATACGCCTGTTTCCAGGGTATGCGATTGCCTCTGCTGCACGCGCTACTCGCTTGGCTATATGCATCATCTCTTCAAGATCAACGACACCCTTTTCTTCCGCCTGGCAACAATACATAACCTCAGATTTATGACCATGCTCACCCAACGTCTGCGAGAGAGTTATTATGCTCAAAACACCTGATTCTCCCCAACTTGAGCAGCTTGTAAGCGTAGTTCTTGCCAGTAGCAAATATCACACGATCAGTCCCGACCTGTTGAGAAGCATTGGCATGCAGGAACTCGGCAAACGACGCAACCTCAAAGAAGCGCTTAAGGCCACCAAAAACAAGTTGCACCAGGTTGGTGGAGCCTATCTAGACGGTCGTGAGGATTATGCTACCTGGCTTACTTTGCTCGATGCAGCCTTACGCTCAGGCAATACAGCAGTTCTACAACAGGTTAGCAGACAGATTATGAGCAATCATGCTTCTACACGGGAACGGCTTCCTATCCTCGATCAGTTCTACAGTACCATCCTAGCCGATTGTGCGCCTGTACATAGTATCCTCGATATCGCCTGTGGACTCAACCCACTTGCGCTTCACTGGATGCCCCTTGCGGAAGATATAGAGTACTACGCCTACGACATCTATCAGAATATGATGGATTTCCTCGCACAATATCTGCTGCGACTCAATATACGCGTCCATGCTCATGTCTGCGATGTAATCCAGTCATGTCCCACCCACGAAGTTGATGTCGCCTTCGTGCTCAAAGCTATCCCCTGTCTTGAGCAGATCGATAAACAGGCCGGAAAGCGTCTATTACGCTCGCTCAACGCCCGGCAGATGGTTGTATCGTTCCCCATACACAGTCTCGGTGGGAAAAGCAAGGGCATGGTCAGCTATTATGAAGCGCACTTTCGCACTTTGATAGATGACGAATCATGGCAGGTGAAGAGATTCGAGTTTGCCACCGAGCTGGCTTTTCTCGTAACTAAATAGCAGTGGGTAGCTAATGTGACGGTCACAGTGTCACATGCGCCGCCTTCATATCCTGCCTGATATAACGAATACCCCACCAGAAGAATAGCAGCAATGCAATCGCCATCAGAATCATCAGCTCGCTCAAGCCAATGACCTCAGCAATGACGCCTGCGAATAAGAGCACAGGAATCGAGCCGGCGTTGTAGAGCATAAATTGCAGGGATAAGACGCGGCCACGGCTCGACTCAGGGGCATGCTCTTGCAAGATGGTCTGCGCCGGAATATTTACGCTCGACATCGCGACACCTAATGCAAAGACTAGCAGCACGATCAACCACAGAAACCACGGCGATTCGATCCCATGCTTTGGATCAAGCGACAAAGTAAGCCAATGACTTACAGGAAGTAATAGAAAGCCCAGTCCCAGGGCAACAAGTCCAGTCATCGTCAGACGTAGTTTCCCCAGGCGCTGCGCGAAGCGCGGCATCAATACAGATGCGCCTACCAATCCAATCGCTGCCGGAGCCAACACAATCGACATATCTTCAGGAGGACGATTGAGAAAGATCTGCACAAATGCGCCAGCCAGTTGACCGATCAACAACATGATGACGCTGGCAACAGAGACCTGGATCACCGCAAAGTAGAGCAAGCGATCGGCGCTAATAATATGCCAGCCACTCACAAGATCGCTCCACAAAGACTCCAATATCTGCCCGATCTCTAGGTGCGTGCCAATGACATGCGTACGCTTATAAAGATGCGCTTCATTAAAGGCGTCCGATGGAATAAACAGAATAAGGCCAGCGCAGACAGCGTAGAGCACACCGGCTATCACAAATAGCATATCGATCGATTCCACATGCAGCACGAGTGATCCCAGATGCAGCGTAAAAGGAGGAAAAACGGTTGCGATCACGCGCCCCAACAGCAGAAAGCCAATGGCCTGTGACACCGTGAGCGAGATGTTAAAGAGAGAAAGCGCCGGCATCAGTTCGCGCTCACCCACCAGCAATGGAATAGCGGCTCCCTCAGCCGGGCTAAAGAACTGCCCGATCAACGAGGTCATAAAACTAAGAGCCAGCAGCGGCCACAGGTTTGTGCGATCAACTAGCAGAGAGGCAACTACCAGGAACATAGTCATCACGCGAAATATATTGCTCGTCCACAGAACCCTGCGTTTATTTTGCCGGTCCACAAGCACGCCAGCGATAGCACTAAAAGGCACGGCAGGTAGCGTAAAGGCAATAATGGCCAGGCCAGCCATAATGACATTATTATGGGTGACTTCATTCACCAACACAATAACCCCAAAGTTTGCCGCATTAAGCACAATCTGTGATACAAGCTGAGCGATCCATAAGAGCAAAAAATTGCGGTTCCTGAGAATCGGCCTGAAACTGGTCATGCTGAGCTGCTGCTCCGAAGCTTTCTCTTGATCTTGCGCTGGAATCGACATTAGCACCCGGCTTTCTTTAGCGTCTATCCTACCATTCCGAAGAGTTTAACATACATATTCCTAATACGAACGATTCAACGAAAAGTAAGCAAACTCATAGGATTCAAATGATCTATCTGGCTGCAAAGGAGTTACCGGGATCACTGATGAAAGACAACACTTTTCATCTATGATACAATGAATGTATTGTAGGGATGGAGGTCGCCATGTCGGGATCGCATGACATATTAAGAGATATATGGATTTATATAGACTCACAGGAAAATAGTATGGCACTGATAAAACCAACCACCATCAATAGAAAGACTGACTTACTCTCACTTACGCTGCCACAGTTACAGCAATGGCTGCGGGAACGTGGAGAGCCGGCTTTTCGCGCAAAACAGATCTATAACTGGCTCTATCAACAGCTCGTCACTAACTTCTCGGCGATGACTAATCTACCCCAGGCGCTGCGTAATCGGCTTGCAGAAGAGGTTTGCATTGGACCGATGATTGTACGCAGTGAACAACATTCTAAAGATGATCGCACACGCAAGATCCTGCTGGAACTGGAGGACAATAGACTGATCGAGTCGGTGCTCATGCTCTATCCACCACTTGGTGAAGCAAGCGCGCGCGCAACGGTATGCGTCTCCAGTCAGGCTGGTTGTGCGTTTGGTTGCACATTCTGTGCCACAGGACAGATGGGCTTTGAACGCCACTTGAGTGCAGGCGAGATTGTAGCCCAGGTGCTTTACTTTGCACGCGAGCTACGGACAGCTCCCTGGACAGCAGCAGGTCTGCCGGGCAGCAAAGCCATCGACCATATCACCAATATCGTCCTCATGGGCATGGGCGAACCACTACATAATTACGATAATGTTCTCCAGGCACTACACATTCTGAATAGCCCGGATGGCTTTAACCTGGGTGCCCGCCACATGACCGTCTCGACTGTAGGAGTCGTACCTGCCATTCACAAACTGAGCCAGGAGCCGTTACAGATCAACCTGGCGATCTCGCTACATGCGCCAACCGATGAACTACGCAGCCAGACGATGCCCGTTAATCGCAAATATCCCTTGCAGGAACTCTTCGCTGCCTGCAAAGACTATATTGCAGCTACAAAGCGTCAAGTGACCTTTGAATATGTGCTGCTGTCCGGCGTGAATGATACTCCTACACATGCGCGACAGCTCGCGGAACTGCTGGCACCCCTGAAACAGTTCGCGCATGTCAACTGTATCCCGGTCAACGCAACGGCGGCTGACTATCGCACACCTGGACCTGGCACTATTCGCACTTTCCGCAACGTTCTCTTCGAGCATAGTATCAGCAATAGTGTACGTGCCGAACGGGGAGACGATATTGCCGCCGCCTGTGGTCAATTGCGTACGCGCTTTGAGCAGAATTCGCCAAAATGAAACAGGGTACCTGCGAGGAACACTCTTAACTCCATCAAGGTAAAAGTGACCCTCGCAGGTACCCTCTTCAGCCAAAGGTTTTACTTCTGGTTGCGTACCTTTGGCAGCTTGCTCATAGTGCGTAAACAACGTGTGCAGATATTGACCGTTCTCGGGGTTCCGTTGACCTCGATACGACGGCGATGCACATTGAGTACAAAGCGACGGCGTGTACGGTGCTGTGAAAAAGGCACGTTATTACCGTACATTGGCTTGCGCTCGCAGATATCACAACGACCTGCTGCCATGACTTTCTTTCCTCCCTAAATTTCAACGGACATCGTCTAAACTATAAGAAAGTCTTGACTCCGCTCCGCTGTGCTTTACTTGATTCTCATTGGGGCCTCTGATATACTGCATCAATACAACGCGTGTACTGATTGGGGACCCGAATACGTTATGCGAGTATACCCGATATTGGTTAATTTGGCAAGAGAGAAGACTTATGCTGCGGTCAAAAACATCTGCTATTCAACCACAATCTGGCTCACATGCTCATCCTCTTGGTAAAATCGAGGTTCTCCCAAATGCAATTCATAGCATTGCATTGCAAGCTACTTATGAATGTTACGGCGTGCTGGGAACGGCTTCACCAAGGCTACGCAACGGCCAGGCGGTTATCCTTTCACCCGCCCAGGCCAGTCAGGGAGTACGGGTCAACGTAGTTAATAATGAACTTGTTATCGATATCTATGTTGCTCTTGAGTATGGGCTGCGTATATCTGAGATCGCCCACAATATCATGAGCAGTGTTAAATTTTCGGTGGAGAAGATGTTGGGTATTCCTGTGAGACAGGTGAATATCAATGTTCAGGGGCTCATTCATGGGCCAGCCTCCCAGGACAAGCAAGAGAAGAACAAGAGGTAGCACAGTCGCCATGCAGGAACAGACAGCGCGCACTCCTTTACGACAGCGCCCACGGCGAGTAAGCGTCTTTGATGGCCAGGATTTGAAGAAAGCTATTCTGGCGGGCGCGGCGTGGTTAGAAGAGCACCGTGAGAGCATTAATGCTCTCAATGTTTTTCCCGTGCCCGATGGGGATACAGGCTCAAATATGTCGGCCACGATGAAATCCGCCATCCGCAATATCGTCAATAGTGCAGAAACATCGGCGGGCGTTATTGCGGCAAAGGTCGCGCACGACGCTCTACTCGGGGCTCGCGGCAACTCGGGCGTGATCCTTTCACAGACGCTACGAGGATTGGCACAGGGCCTCGATAAGAAAACGACATTTACAGCCGCGGATCTCGCTAACGCATTTCAGGAGGCTGAACGCCTGGCCTATCGCGCTGTGATTAAACCGGTTGAGGGTACTATTCTGACGGTTGTGCGCGAATCTGCCGAGGCGGCAAAGAAAAGCGCAGAGCACGGCGATGATCTCATCATGTTACTGCAAGAGGTAGTTAGCACCGCTCGCCAATCCGTAGCTCGTACGCCTGATCTGCTCCCCACGTTAAAACAGGCGGGAGTCGTTGATGCGGGCGGGCAGGGTTTCTGCACACTACTGGAAGGAATGTGGCGTTATGTGCGCGGCGAAGCTGGCTCTTCAACGCTCATAGCGCCAGCAGGCAGCACTAACAATGTCTCAGCTACAAAACAGGAAAGCACAGAAGAGCATGTGAAGAAGGGGCGAGTAAGCGTCGAAGAAGAGTTCGGCTATGAGGTAGTCTTCCTACTACGCGGCCAGAATCTGGACGTAGAAGGTATCCGGAAGACAATTATCGATATGGGTGGCATCTCCACGGTGGTAGCCGGTGATGAAAAGATGCTCAAAGTGCACACGCACACTCAGACGCCTGGCAAGATCCTTGACTACGGAGTGAGCCTGGGCAGCTTGTTGGATATCAATATTGAAAATCTACAGGAACAGAGCCTTACCTATGAGGCGGAGAGCAAAGCCGAACATGCTGCTGAAACACAGCAGGGGGCCCCGGCGTCGGAGATTGCGACTATCGCGGTCAGTTCAGGCGAGGGTTTCAACCAGGTTTTTCAAGGTTTAGGTGCCAGCGCAATCGTCTCAGGCGGTCAGACCATGAATCCCAGCACCGAAGAGCTGCTGCATGCAGTCGAGTTGGTCCCGGCCAACAAAGTCATTATCCTGCCGAACAATAGAAATGTGATCCTGAGCGCCGAACAGGTTATCGGTCTGACACAAAAAGAGGTCTACGTCGTTCCCAGCAAGTCCATGCCGCAAGGCATTGCAGCGCTTGCAGCCTTCAACTTTGAGGCCGATTTCGCGAGCAACTGTGAGACCATGACCGAAGCCATCAAACAGATCGATAGCGCGGAGATCACAAAGGCTGTACGTACGGTGGAACTGGGAGATGTCCAGGTGCGCGAGGGCGATTTCATCGGCGTCGTGAATGGACACCTGGCGGTTGCCAGTCAAAATCTTGAACAGGTCATGCGCGACACACTGCAACGTATGGATATTGATAGTCACGAAATTGCGACCCTTTACTATGGTGAGGATGTGACAGCAGAGGCTGCACAGGAGATGGCTCGCCGCATCAAAGAGCAACATTCGCACCTTGAAATCGAACTTGTTGACGGTGGCCAACCATACTATGCATATATTATCTCAGCCGAATAAGGGCACGATTGGCCAGGGGCACACAATTGTGTAGGGGCGCGATGGTGTAGGGGCACGATGGTGTAAGGGCACGATGGTGTAGGGGCGCGATTTATAAGCCCGCGCGCCCACATAATAGGAGAAAACATTATGACCGTTCGTATTGTTACCGATAGCACCGCCGACATACCGTTAGAGCAGGCAAAGGCCGCAGGCATCACGGTTGTTCCGCTGACCGTCTTCTTCGGCGATGATGCTTACCTCGATGGCGAAGAACTGGATAACGCGGGCTTCTATCGCAAGCTGCAAGCCAGTAAAGAACTTCCACGTACATCACAACCCTCACCAGCAAATTTCCAGGAGGCCTATACGCGCCTGATCCAAGAAGGTGCGGATGGTATCCTCTCGATCCACCTTTCATCCAGGTTGAGCGGCACCTACCAATCAGCGCTCAACGCGAGCAACTCTCTACCAGACGACCTGAAAAAAATCTCTATTGAGGTTGTCGATTCGTTGAGTATCAGCGTGGGTATGTCCCGTGCTATTCTCCATGCTGCCCAGGAGGCCCGTGAGGGATTGTCACTGGAAGAGATCAAAGCACATGCCGTGGACGAACTTTCACGTACAACCATTCTGGCCGTTCTGGACACACTGGAATACGTCAGACGTGGAGGACGTATAGGAGGTGCTAAAGCATTGCTCGGCAACATGCTCAGTGTCAAACCCATCATCTCGCTTAAAGATGGTGCCGTCGTCCCATTAGAACAGCCGCGCACAAGGACTAAAGCCTATACACGCATCGCGCAAATCATTAGCGATATGGCTCCTGTAGAAGCTGTATCTATCGCGGAATCCAATGAGGAGGTCGGACAACAACTTGCGGCAACGTTAAAAGCAACATATCAGGGCGAAGTGCCCAGATACAAACTTGGAGCAGCATTAGGCACACATACCGGACCCGGCACCGCCGCCGTCGCTGTAGTCAGAGCACGCCAATAGGGGTTCGAATTATGTATATGGAGAGGCCCGGCAAGCGCAAGGCATTGCCTCTACAGGTCTATAGAAAAAAGCACATAGCCATTGACTATCCGCGCGTATCTCACGTACAATAGTATTACTACTGTGATGTTCCTGGTCGGTATAAACTGGCGCAAGGAAAAGAAGCATACACAGTTCAGGACCTGGTATTTCCAGGAGTGAAACACTCTGTCAGAGCAAAACGTGTCCTCTACTAAGGACAACCACATGTGGATGTCCACGACTCTGAACCTGTAGTTCGTTGTTTTGTAACCGGGCAACCATCGGGAGGCCCCTATACGTGTTCGTTGGAAACTGCCACTAGTAATGGCGTAACTACGAAGGAGGAACGACTGTGGGAATGTTACGGGTGATGTCACGGCGCGGTGATGACCGTGTCACCTGGGACGAGCAGAAAGTTCTGGCAGGTGACTCTGAGGCGACTGCTGCTGTCCGTGAAGCGGAACGCATATTCGCACAAGAGCGTGCAAAGGGCGCGACTGCTTTCCGCGTCGAGACAGGTAAACCAATACAGCGCATCGAACAATTTGACGCTACAGCAGAACAAATAGTTATGGTTCCAAGAGTCGTTGGCGGATGAGTCTGATCTCTCAGGTGCTCGCTGCCCTGTGTTGGATCGTCATTGCTCTCGCTATCTCTCCCATCGTATGGTTACTCTTTCAACCATACTTTAAGGGGTGGTTGCGTTCTGAGCGACGAGCCGCTGACCTTCTACGCGATGTATTGACGCCTGAGCAGTTACGCCAACTTCTATGGCGGGGTTACCTGGAGATACCCAGCCCTACTGAGCCTCAGCGCATATACCGTGTACCGAAGAGTAAGGGTTATGTTCAGGTGATCGACAATGGCCGCGCTACTATGCGGCTATGCCTGCAACCAGTTGAGTGTCTGCCAGATGCAGATATCATTGTGCTACATAAGCTTATGATCGAAGCAAACGAAGAGACCTACCTTCAAAAGGCAAACAAATACTTCTGTATTGACTGAGTAGGGCAGGTAACAGAGAGGCGAGGAGACTGGTTTTGCTCTGTATCATATCTGCTACCAGGTGTCTCTGATAGTTCGAGAAGGGGCGCGATCCTTCGCGCCCTTTCTATTCCTCCTCGTCTTCTTCTTCGCTCGTTTCGATCTGCAGGATTTCGCGGTGCCCGTTCTGCTTGACACAGGCATGAGGAGCACCATCCAGCGGCGCGCCACACAATGGACAGACCGGACGCCCGGCACTGGTGACTGCGGTTATTGCTCTCGAAAGCTCCTGTGCATCTTGCAGCGAGAAGAGGAACGAGATAGCATCTTCCTCGCGCATCACAACCTCTGGCTCCTGCTCACTATCCATCACAACCTCCAGCGCAATTACACTCAGCATAAACGCCGTGTTCTCTTCGTCATAGCTGAGCTTCATCTGCCCTACCTGAAACTCATAGCTGGGAATTTCAGGAAAATCGGCTGGCATCTTCCCCGGCATGGGCTGCTCTCCTACTCGCGCCTCTGTTCGCAGGATCTGCCCCTCAGTGAGATATGCGAGGAAACGATCTAAAGTAAGCGAAAGGCTATTCAGTTGTTCTTTTTCCATCCACATGATGGCAGAGCCACGTGCAGTCTGTACAAAGAGTCGGAAACGCCGTTGACCAGGCTGCCCTACAGCATCGGCACCCAGGACTCTAACAGAACCTAGTTCTACACTCATTGTTCACCTCTCTTGACAAGAGTCTCTCACTCTCTAATACCCACGTTCCGGATCATAACGGTTGCGCAACACTTCGCCAGCACGATAAGACGCAAGTTCTCGGCGAAAGTAACAGTAGGGACCACATAGTCGCTCTCATGTAGCATATCATGTAAGCGCCCAAGAGGATAGACTGATCCACGTCTGCATCGTGCGTCTCACCCGGAAAAGAGTACCGCATTGCCAGCACACGCATGCCAAAGGCTTTCTCCTGCGACTCTACAGAAAACGGGAATGTACTAATTACTCTTAAACCATCAGACATATAATAAGGTTCTCCTTATACAGACAGGCTCGTTATGGTGTCCCTGCTTTCTTCAGTCTATCCGAAACCGTAGCCGTGTGGCAATAGTCCTATCGAGAATTTGAACACAGTTTATTTTAGCCGCTAAAAAATGAGCGAACCATCAGTATTATGCAAAGTAATAACAAACTGGTTAGTAGAGAATTCAATACAGGGATTGTTAAAGAAAATGTACCCGATCGCAAAATTTTGAACCCGCTCTCAACCTATAAACACTTGCATTACTAGGTAAATTCGAATATAATACTCGAAAAAGATCGCTAAAAAAGCGAGAATTATGCTCATCAAGGAGAGCCCAGGAAGGACATCTCTTCAGAAACGGCTTTTTCAGAACGGCTTGCAACCATTGGTTTTATCAGTCGGTGAGCAAATAAGGACAGAGGTTAGTAATGATCCAGGAGAGGGATTTTGAGGTGCTTGCTGAACTCAAGAAATGGCAGGTACCCAGTCTAATGTATCACAGCATTTCAGAACACGCCAGTTCGAGATTCCGGCCATTCACGGTGTTACCTGCTTCATTCGCTGACCAGATGGCATATCTGCATCAACACGCGTATACCCCGCTTACCGTTTCGCAACTGGCAAGTGCACTTTCACAACAAGGGAACGCTTTACCGGAACGCCCGGTGGTGCTGACTTTCGATGATGGCTACGCTGATTTTTTTACAGAAGCTTTGCCTGTGCTCAAACGCTATAACTTCACCGCCACGCTTTACATTACCACAGCATTCATCAATGACACCAGTCGCTGGATGCGATACGAAGGCGAGACGACACGACCCATGCTCACCTGGGCGCAACTGGAGCAAATCAGTACAGGCGGCATAGAGTGTGCGGCACACACCCATACGCATCCGCAACTCGATACCCTACCTCGTTCCCTGGCCCAGGGTGAGATCGTGCACAGCAAAAAGTTGCTAGAAAACCACCTGGGAAAAGAAGTCAACAGCTTTGCGTATCCTTACGGTTACCTGACGACAACACTCAGACAGCAGGTTCAAGAGGCGGGCTTTACCTCGGCCTGCTCTGTGGACCAGGAGTTGGGTTCGGAAACTGCTGACATCTTCGCTTTGACTCGCTTGATGGTGAACAGAGACATAGGCCTGGATCAGTTTGCGGAATTGCTGAGAGGGCGTCGCTCGTCGGCCATAAAAAACCTGTACAGACAAGTGAAAGATCCCGTGTGGCAACGCGCGAGGTATTATGCGGCCTCCGTAAAGCGGTACCTGCGGGAAGAAATGCGCCGCTGAGTACGCTACCACCTGTATCTCACTCGCTGTTCATGAAATCCACTATTGTACCCCCGCAGCAATTTCCTCTTGTTCTATATTGACCACCTCTTTGCTCTCTTCCGTCTGCACCCGCATCGCTCCACCGATCGTTAAGCCAAGCGTCTTCAAACATACCATGCACGTCGCCCACATCAGGAGGGCTGCCCAGGGGTGAGAGAAGATGAACATGGCGGTAACTTTGCTCGCTGGCAAATGGAGTAGTCCAGTAAAGACAAGCAAACCCACTGCCTCATTACTGCCTACCTGCCCCGGAGGCTTGGGGAAGATGTAGAAGATATTATAGACAGTGTAGCCAAAGAGCGCGGTCCCAAAGGAGATGGGAAAACCTATCGTCCAGAAGGCAAACATCGCAAAGAGGCTATCGAAAATAATAGCCAGGCCGGTGAGCAATAACGCTGGAACGAAGATTTTTGGACGGCTCGCACCCACCAGGAAAGCGTCGACAAAGTTAGTAGCAAAGCTCGCAATTTTGCTCCCGAAACGTCCTGGCAGCATGCCCGTAATGCGGCAGAGGAGCGCAATGGCGGTGGAGCGTTTCCAGGCCGCCAGCCCGATAAAGATGACCAGGACGACGAGTAACGCGCTCACGGTGCCCGTTGCTAGCCAGAGCCTGATATCCAACCGCATGCCAAGCAGGGGAACAAAAACCATGATGAAGATTGCCGGCAACAGGTCCAGCGCTCTATCCATGGCGACCGTGGGAAGCGATCGACTGATCGGGATATTCGAGACACGCTTGAGCATGATGGGCTTCGCAAGCTCACCGCTGCTCACTGGCAGCAAAAAGTTGATAAAGATGCTGATGAGCACCAGGCGAACTGCTGTCAGGACGCTCACATCTCCAACAAGGTTCAGAAAGAGTTTCCAGCGCACGCCCCGGATGGAAAATGCAAGGAGAAAAGCGACCCCCGAGAGGAGGGCACATGCGCATCCTTTCGGTGTTGCCAGGTTATGTGCCAATAAGAGAAAGGTGCCGCGAATGTCTATGAACCGTGAAATGAGAAACAACAGGCCGATACCTACGAATAGGCCCAGTGTTGTCTTGACGGCAGAGTTGTTGAGTACACGTCTCATTTTCTCGCTCCTTCAAGAGCTCTATATTGGCTGGCCTGTGTGACAAATTGTTGCTCCATACCACCGGCATTGAACCACGCTGCCGCCAACTTGATGCCCTCTCGTAGATCAACCTGTGGTTCGTAGCCTAACTCTTGTCGTGCTTTCTCTACACTATGCTTATTGTCACTGCCAAACATCATTGCGCCGAGCCGCGTCACCACTGGTTTGGTATGAGTGAGATCGGCTATTTTTTCTGCGACAATGCTGCCGTAGTAAATAGGCAGATAGGGCAGGTGCCGGGTCGGACGTTTTGCGCCTATATCGTCCGCAATGGCATTGAAGATCTCTCGCTGGGTGAGTGGCTGGTCATTAGAAATGTTGTAGATATTGCCGGGAGCGTTCCCGTGGTAAGCCGCCAGCAGGAAACCCTGCACGACATCGGTCACGTAGCAAAATGGGAGCGCGTTGTCTCCCCGTCCGATAATGAGGCCCTTGCCCTCCTTCAGGCGCTGGGCCATGCGGCCATAGTGTAAGCGATCTCCGGGACCGAAGAAGGTCCCCGGACGCAGAATCACCGTCTCCACGTTACTTTTGCGTATGAGCCCCTGGAGCAAGCGATCGCCCTCCGCCTTAGTAAGGCTGTAGGGATCAGGATCGGGTCGCAACGCATCCTTTTCAGTCAGAAAGCGACCGTGGCCGAGTCCGTAGACGGTATGTGAACTCGTATGGACGAAGCGTCGCACACCGGCGGCCTGCGCTGCCCGGTAAAGATTCGCGCTACCGACGACATTGACCAGCCGATAGTCTGCAAGCGAACGTGTCACGCCCATCATACCTGCCAGGTGAATGACAATTTCGATCTCTTTCACGGCCGGAGCCAGCGTACCGGCGTCCGTCACATCTCCTCGCACCGCCTCCACCCCCTGCTGCACCAGCTTGTCCGCGTTCTCCACCGGTAAAACCAGCGCACGAACTTGTTCACCGCGCTGCTGTAATTCTTGCAGCAGATGCCCTCCTAGCAGACCGGTAGCACCTGTAAGCAGTACTTTCATAATATAGTTCTCCAAGTTCTAGATCGGTGATCCAAATAACGGTGTTCGTTGTATCGCGTGACCCTCCGGTTTTATACCCTCTCCCAGTCCGACTCTACTCATGTTCTATACTAAGAAGGTAGCAAATGAGGCCGCTCTTCTCAAGACACAACAGTATAAGTAAGCAATCCGATCGTATCATCTCTCACTTTAGTACTCCGGTTGTTTACAAAAACACCTTCAACACGTCTCAGAAGGAATGCACCTTATATCCCTACCGCTAAAGCAGAGGGTTTTACGGCGCGGTTCGATAAATCATGTAATTGGACATAATTACTGATCATACTAGATTACGGCAGCGGTGGTGGCTGTTTATGCAAGACCTGATAAATCCGAATGAACTCATTATTATCCCCCTTAAACTCTACCCGTAACACGGAGTGATTGAGCGCGGTATTAATAAATTCCATGCCGCCACCATAAGTCTTAATGTCGTTCAGCATTTCTGCATCCACTACGATGTAGTCGATGCGGTCCCAGTTGCCCCGTAAGAGCGTGTCGTGCAATGCAGGGTCAAGGGCAACGAACCAGTAGACCTGCGCCATACGGATAGGGCGCTTCATCACCTACGCCCTCGTTCCCTGGCTCGTGTAAATCAACATAGAGATTGCTACTCATCGTTATCACCGCTCGGCGTGGCACGTTCGCTCGTATCCATATTATGGCCTCGTTCTGTACTATAGCTGGACGCAAGGTGAAGACATTGTAAGGATTGGTATCGTGCTGTATATCATAAGGGACCAGGGCGACAAGTGCGCCGAGGGCCAACACGACCCCTATTAGCTCGAAACGTAGCAATTTCCTGATCCAGCGCGTGAGCGTGCTGAGTGCGACCGCAAGGTTGAGCGCAATAATCGGGATCAGGGGAATGATATAGAAAGCGAAAACAACCCCACCACGCAGCAACAAGAACCAGAACAAAGCTGCAAAGAGGGCCAGGAACAATCCTTTGCGGTTCCACCAACCCACGAGGAAATTGAAGGCAGGCGTGGCAAAGCCAACCAGGATAAGCAGAGGATCGCCCTGCGTCCAGGCCTTCCAACTATCCTTGATGCTACCTTGCTGCTGGCCACGCCCCACCTGCGTAATATAGGTATCGATCATGCTCAAGTGAGGATGATGATCCCAGGGAAGATGCCACCTATAGGGGAAGAACTCGCTTTTTAGTACTGCCATCAATACGAAGCCTGAACCGATGGCGATCGCGACATAGGTGAAGGCCACGAGCGCAAATTTCCGCTGGAATTTGGTCGTGTACAGCCATACCACATAGATCAAGACGGGAAAGAAGACAATGATGACCTCTTTAGAAAGCAGAGAGATGCCGAAACTGATGGCGGCCCCTGCTATGTAAAATAGGTGGCTCTTGCTTGCTATGATCAGGTAGAGAGAAAGCAAGAACCAGAAGGCTGCAAAGTTATCGAGCAGCACCTCGCGCTGAAACGTGATGCTGAGCGGTGAAAATGCGAAGACGCCTACCGCCAGCAAGCAAATGAGAAGGCTGGCCCCCAGATGGCGCGCTATGAGATAGACGAGCAGCGTGCAGGCCACTGTGTAGAGGAGCATGAGCACGCGCCCACTGTTTAAGGCGTTCCCAAAAGCGTAGAAGCCTCCGGTCAACTGCGTCCATGCCGCAATCTGCATCCAGGCGAGTGGAGGGTGACCATAGCCATACGCATAAGGGCTAATCATCCCACGTGTCACCGCCCACGCGTACATCATGTAAGTGCCCTCATCCTGTTCGTAATGAGGGTAATTGAACATGTTGATGGCATGGGCCACACCAGAAGCTGCCAGAATACCCAAAATCAAGATAGTTTCTAGCCAGTTGAAGGTTTTCCAGATACTCATTCTAGCAAAAATTCCAGGGCGTTCAGAGGCAACGGCAACTGGTGCGCTCCGGGACGCTACAGGCACTTTATGCTCCACCGGAGATGTATCGGGATTGGCCTCCTCCTTCAGCATAGTAATACTTCGGGATGCTGTGTGTTGCAGGTGGACAGCTGAAGGCTCTAGGGCATCATCATCAGGCTCATCTTCGACACTCGCCTCCGCTGACTCATCCTTGACGATCGCCTCCGCTGACTCATCCTCGACGACCTCCTCTGTTACGGCTTCCTGGGTGATCGCCCCCCCTGACTCATTCTCGACGACTGTCTCCGCTTCTTCCAGAATGGCGGCCTCCTCTGCTACCTTATTCTGAATGATCGCTTCCGCTTCTTGCACGGCAGCTTCTACTGACGCATCCAGAGCATCTTCTGCCGGAATAGGCATGCTTCCGAGTTTCATATGTTTCAGGAAGACAGCCGGAGACTTAACCGTATCGGCCTCCATCTCTTCGAGAGCTATGCGGGCTTCTCGCTTCTGGGGAGAAGGAGCGAGCACAAAAAAATTGGGATAATGATGTACGATATCAGCATCTTCAATATCTATCGGAGTAATAAGCTTCGCAATATGGCTTCCATTATTATTGTGAGATAATTTTATTTCGTCTCGCATTGATTTTGACCGATCATCCAAATCCATCAGAAATCCTCTCCATTCGGGTACTAGACTGCTTCAGTGGAAGTTCGATGCTGCCCAATATGGACAGTCTTCTCCCAGTTCGTTTTGCCCTGAATGTAACGAAACACCGCTCGCAGCGCAGCAATACTGAGGATTACCTGGTAAGGGAAAAAGGCTAGCATGGTAATAATCGCCTCATGCCACCTCCACTTGCGCTTATGTGCCTTCAGAAATTCGTACAGCCCTACGACATCGACGAAGAGCGCCAGGACAAAGCAGTAGAGCGGTAAGAACGTGAACATAGCTAACCAGAGCGGAAACTTGACCAGAAAAAGCATAAGTATGGAAACAGGGAGCAAGATGGCGAAAACCGCTTGTAATTCAGGCAATATAAGTACATAGAGAGCGAGCAAGCGCTGTGAAAGCTTTTCAAGCTGCAGCCATTCTTTTTTAAAAAGCACTTGAATGAAACCCTGATTCCACCGTGTGCGCTGCTTGATAAACTGTTGAATGCTGGGCGGCGTTTCTTCTCGCGTCACATACTCGTCATCATAGAGGATGCGTACACGGGCACGCATAAGACTGAGGTGCAGTCCCAGGTCGGCATCTTCCGTCAGGCAGTGCTCATCCCATCCGCCCAGTTGTTCCAGTATGCTGCGACGCACAAAAACGGTATTGCCACCCAGTGAGATCATCCCCACACGCGCAAAGAAGTGCATGGATGACTTGAACCAGAAGAAGTACTCCAGCACATTGAGGAAACAGAACCATTTCGTATTGTGGTTCATCAGTTGCACACCACTCTGCACCACATCTACATCGTCATTGAGAATGGTGGTGTTGATAATATTGAGGATATCAGGATGCGGCTCATCCTCGGCATCGAAGATAGTCACGATATCTCCATGCGCGACCTTCAGGCCGAGATTCAAGCCATGCGGTTTGTTAATCGGCTTGTCGTTGAAGATAAGCAACTGCACATTTGGATCGTCCAGCTCATCAATTTTCGCTCTGGCCTCCCTGATAGTGCCGGGATCATCCTCGCGGCAAATCGCGATAATTTGCATCAACTCTTTTGGGTAGTTGAGATTATACACTTTCTGAATTGTTGCCTGATAGACATCTTCTTCGTGACGTGCAGGCAATAGGATGGTGAAGGAAAGTTGCGCAGGACGAAAGACCTTAGGTGCTCGATTGAGCCAGGCATGTTCGGGCGTTTCCCATATGAAGAGACGCAAACGTATATTAAAGATGGCTTGAGCCGTCATCAGTAACGTGATCAGGAAATAGACTATTTCTAACACGTGACGCAGCATAGTAAAAGACATACAGGCCTCCTTCTTAAAGTACAATGTGTCCTTAACACGGCCTATCATTTGACAACACATCAGGGTCGTTGCCGCATATGGCAAAGTTCACCGGGTTCACTCCGCCACTTTCGTTCGTGGGAACCTTATAGCTGAACGCTCCCGCTCCCCCATTACGATGCAGCGTCACAAGGATGAGGCTATTACCAAAAAGGCTGATAGTCGTATCAGGCCAGGCACTCAAACCCAAAAACTTATCCTTGACACTCACCTCGACAGACTGTATGGCAGACGACTTATTGATAAACAGGAGACTGAGCGTCTGGTGGGGATCGTCCTGAGTAGCATACAGACTAATCGGATCACGCTGCGTTCCTACCGGAATGTAGTTATGTTGCAGATACGAGTATATTTGCATTACACGCAACATTGCGGTCTGCTTCAATGTAGCCGTGAGTAAGGGATAAGGCGTATCGACGCCTTGCGCGGAGAAGAAGGCGACATATTCCGCTCGCTGGGTCATAAGTGAACCAAGCGTATCGGCCCACCAGAGCGCCGCAAGTCCTGGCGTTGGCACGTTCTTCGTCGGATTCGAGTTAATTTCCGTGACTGCAACAGGAACATCACGACCAAAATCCTGCCGAATAAGCTGACGCAACGGAGGGAGTATATAGGTCCATTCGTTGGTACTCGTCAGCAGCACACCAGGAGCACTGGTGGCGTCACCCAGCGGATAACGATGGAATGAGACTCCGTCTAACAGATGAAATTTGAGTTCTGGGTGAGCCTTTTCGTAATTGCTCACACCTGTGAGGAAGCCTTCCATCCAGAGTTGGCCAGCCGCATCTTTTGGCCCCAGACCTACTCCATAGAACTGACTGATCTCCGGGCCAAACACCTGTATCGTAGGATTGTTTTGATGCATAGCGAGGGAAAATTGAATAAAGGCATCTGTGTACTCTGTTACCGTGAAGCGTTTGCCGGTATCCGGGTTCAACAGGAGGTCCGGTTCATTGCCGACCGTCCAAAATTTCACGGAATGGAAGGGAGCATGCGCATACTTACCTGTACGCAGCCGACTGTGCGGGTTATTCATATAATCTACCCACTGACCCGCCAGATTCGCCCGTTCTTGCAGCGACGGCTGGTTAGGCAGCAATTCTGTCCCAGGCTGGCTGGGGAAAAGTCCTGTCCCTATTTGCCCTGAGAGGTACGTCTGTACCATACCCTCGGCACCTACTTTTGAGAGTAGTGTGCTGAAGCTATTGAGTTGATCATACGAGAGACGATGTTCCTCACCCCAGTTACCTCCAGGAAAACGCAGCAAGTGGATATGTGCATCATGTAATCCCTTAATGACGCGAGGACCATAGTTCATAAAGCCGGTCAAGGGATGATCCAACGAATCAGTACCAGCCGCCGGAAAGACGTTAGCCCCCAGAAGATAAGGACTGATGGGGAAAGTCTGGCGCAGATCTACAGTAGCCGCCGACTGGTCGCCAATCCGCACAAGCAATTCATCGTTGCTGGCACTTAAAATTATGTTCACACGCACGGAAACCAGAATGATCACAACCAGCAATACAATGCCCGCGATGCTCGGTAAACGACGCCGACGCCGGACAACAGGTCGCGGCGCTTGAGATGGGGTGCTGGACTGCGCTACAAGGGTTTTCTCCGACGATATTGGTGCAACCAGCATATTATTCTGTCCTTCCCGGATGCTTGAAACATCCAGGTGTGGGCCATCACTGAGAGCCATACTGGTAATCCTTCCTGATGAGTAGGAATAAGCTGATTCGAGCTCGTACCGACCACTTCCACTCTTTATACATTGGGTAATCCTTCATATTACATTTCAAGCATCTTCATCGAACGCAACACATCCGCTCTCTGGTGGACTCCACTGTCAGCTTTCCAGCAATTTCTGTGCCAGGAACACGAGGGAAGCAAGTATGTTATCTTGTTATATTCTGTCTGACAAAGTAGCAAAATAACCCTGCCACTCTCAAGGAACAGGCATATCGGGAAGGAATGACGCTGCATCGCCTCCTCTTCCTCCTACTTATGCGGCTTACCTCCAAAGAGAAGGCACCGTTCCTGCAAATCCCCTGAACCTGCTTTACCTTCTGTATCTATTCGCTTCACGAGCGGGCACACGTCAAATTGTGCAGCTGTTATCGAATCCTGATAGATCTTTATGAATTTCATGAGCCCTAACGCTTCATCAGGTGTCAAGTCAAAACTGATACCTGAAGGATGAGTGCAAACTAACATGGTCTCGTCCATACTCACCCTGTACTTTCCGATGATCGCGCGCACTTCAGTCTCCTCCTTTGAGCGTCATGCTCACATTCCTCGCTTTCAAGGCGAAGGTAAGTGAGCTATAAGCAACAGTCGGCTTGACCTCGCGAGCACGTAATCCAATGCGAACAGTTGTGGCTTGCACCTCATCCTGGATACGCTTCTCCACCAGTTCAGCCCCTTGCTGCTCAGCGCGAATAACCGCTGTCATGATGCCAGGTCCGCTAATCGTCAGCTTGTCTTCCTTGCGCATCTTGCTGCGCAGTGCAGGTAAGAGCTTGCGCGCCACATCGGTCTCATCACGTTCTTTGCGCTCGGGGCTAAAAGCATACTCCGCGCTATCTTCCAATAAGAAGCGGAAGACGAGGACGCTGCATGTGTTACAGATTCGGCGTACTTTGTGCCCGCCTGTCTCCAGCGCCTTCGTCGAGTCCACCATTTGCCAGATGTGGTGTTCACGCTTACGGAGGTAGTCGTAGTAGCCCTGCAGGCGTGCATATCCTTCAAGGATGACCACGCCCAGTGTCCACATAACCTGCCTGGGGGTACTCACCGCAAAATCGTGGCAGGCGACAAGCTGCCGCATAATGGGACCGGTCTTCATCGTCGGAGCCTCATAGTTCTGCCGTCTCCTGGCTTGCAGGTGTCCCGCGTAGATGCGGCGGCGCTGCTTAAGAAAATCGCCGATAGTGAGTGGACCCTTGTTATAGACAACACAGGCGGGTTCATAGATCAGTTGGTAGCCAAGCTGAGAAATGAGCGCTTGAATAGATATCTCGTCAACCGCACTACCGATAGGAATGCCTGCGATGACATTACGGAACGCGATCACTTCACCCAGTTTAGGATGGATACGGGCCAGGCGATCGTGCAAGCGCCAGAGCAAATGAACGGCGTGCCCCATGAACGTATCGGGATCGTTCACGGGTATGGGACGGCCTCCCACCATGCCAATCTCTGGATTTTTGAAGGGGCTACAGAGATGATCCAGCGCGTATGCCTCGGGAATAACGTCGGCACCAATTAAGACCACGACCGGGCTGAGTGCCTGTTTAAGAAATAGATTGATCGCCGAGGCTTTCCCTTCACGTTTCTCCTGGGTGTATAGGCGTACACGCGGCTCCTGGCGTGCGATTTCAGCAACAAGTGGTATTGTACGGTCCGTGCAACCGCTGGCGACGACAATAACTTCTTCGATGCGAACGGATAGGCAGTACTGTTCGAGGACAGCGTAGATGGTACGGCTGATATTGGCTTCTTCATTATGGGCCATAATGCCCACGCTGCAGCTGATGTGCTCACCGTCCCGCTGTATCTGCCAGTCCTCGGGCAGTACTTGACGCTCGTGTATGATCTTCCCAGCCATAAGGATCTCCCTCACCTTCACCTTTTCAGTAAATCCTGATCTCTTGTGTTATAGCACATAGTATTATGTTTTGCGCCTCACAGATCAATATGCTAATGGCTCATAAAGCTGTACTTCAGTATCTATATCTCAACCTCGTTGTCTGGTGTGGGACCAGCCTGGAGGGAGAAGAAATAACGAAGGACCGGAGTCGCTCATCTGTGCGCAGAACTGTCGATCCCTTGTCTGTTTTGTGTGCTTGAGAACCGTGACTTTCACACCCTGCGCCTGGCGCTCATCTCGAAATAAGCAGGCGGTTGTACGATTTACTCGCTACGAAACTAGAAAGAGAGCCCGGGTCACGTGAAAAATCAACACAATTTCGCATACCGCTTTATGGCGGCTGGCAACACTATATTCGGATTCGGCGATATAGATCGCGCTCGGACCTAGTTTAACTGGATGGTCTAGCATGTTTACCCATGGATTTTCATTATTCAGCAGTCGTTTTAGCAGTACCATCTATGGTAATTATTATCAACAACGAAAATAGTAGATTCAGGCACTTGTGCGAAAACCTTGTTTAAGAGCGGGCGTTATCCTCTACTCCTTTGCAGAGGGATAATCTGGTAGTCAAATCAAGCCAGAATATATAGCCTCTGCGACTGCATGAGCCCGGTCGGCGACCTGTAGTTTGCGGTAGACGTTCTGCATTTTCCGTTTCACCTGAATCTCACTCCAGAAGAGTTGCTTACCAATCTCTTTATTTGTCAGACCCTTCGATGCGAGTCGCAATACCTCCACATCCGCCTCGCTGAGACCATAATCCTGGCGGCTCCGTTCATTGACCAGTCGGCGGAACTCGTGCATCACTTGCGTAACTGCCTGGGCTTCGCCGAGGACACGTTCACCACGCTGTACGGCTTGTAGGGCCTTGCGCAAGTTATCTATGGACAACGTTTTTTGCAAATAACCATGGACGCCAATACGTATAGCGTCGAAGAGCTGCTTCTCATCGTTGGAACCAGCGAATAATACGATCCGCGTATTAGAACTGCTTTGTAGCAACATTTTTGCTGTATTCAGTCCACTCGATGCCTCTGAGGAATTATCTACCAGGGCGATATCAGGTTTCGATTCCCTGGTAAACGCTAAAGCCGCTCTGTGTGTTGCGGTCTGCCCTATGACCTCGAATTCATCACCCTCCTGTAGCATCACGCTAATCCCCTGACGCAGAATGACATGGTCCCCCACTATCAACACGCGAATTGATGCCTTTTTGCATTCTGATACTGTGACTTCCAAGTACCTTCTCCCCTTTTTCGCACCTACTAGTAAAAACAATCTAGAAACAGAAATACAAGGCAAGCACAGTGCAAACTGATGCTGCCCCTCCCCCCGTTCTTTCTCAAGAATACCTGATGTAAGTGTATTCCTGGTGAATATTATTGTAAATAACCGATGGAACATTTACAACAACGGTAAAGATTCGTTAACTGCGATCGAACGCGCCGCCATTCTTCGGGAACATCCGCGTGAGCATCGCCGTCGGGTCGAATCAGGTGTAGGCAGTCCGCGCCAGCCGCCGCATCTCGTTTCGATCCAAGAAAAACTCCGGCGTATTTCCCTGAGCTTCTGTAAATGACGCTGCCAGTTGAATGGAGTGTGCTTTGCCACGACGGGTCCTTTCCTTGCTTAACTCTACCAAATAAGCTTGCTTTTTTGCAGCCGACCGGAAAAAAGTCCATCGTGCAGTGTGGCATTTGCATTTTGTTTTTTGAATGTGTACAATTATGCTCACTGTATACTTTCTCAGTAGTTCGATCATAAATACAATCTGGTTTCTTTATGGATGGTGTTTTTCCTTCTTGTTTTGCACCATCGTTATGGTATGTATTTCAGATGCATTTTGTCATTGAGAGGTCCAATTCCAACCATCGTGACAATGCGGGCAGATAACTCTATTCAATTATGTCTATGGACACAAGAGAAGAAAAGATCTTCTCATTCTGACCATAGAGACCTATGTCGCCCCCCAGCGGCATGATCGTCGGAGTTGAGCTTGATTAAGAAAGAGATGTATTTATATGAAGTATAGTATGGGAAAAGTCCTGACCATTTGTATGGCATTGGCAATAATTGCCGCCGGCACTCTCCTTGTGATCTGGTCTACCATCGGTACGCATGTCGAGTCGGCATTCGCATCTGGCATAACCAGCGCTACTGACTACCCTGTTCCCGCGGGGAGCTATCCCTGGGGAACCGCGTTCGACGGCAGCGGACGTGTCTGGATGGCAATGCCCGGCTGCGATCTAGCACCGAGTTGTCCCAGTTCGACTCCTCCCGGCAAGCTCGTCTTGTTTGACCCCAATACACAGAACTGGGCCACCGTTGTTTCACTCCCCGCAGGCTTCGGTCAACCGGTCTTTGTCGCTGTGGACCATACCGGCAAAGTCTGGTTCACCATGCCGGTCACGAATAGCATTGGTCTGTATGATCCTGCCAGTACGACTATTTCCCAGTGGGCCGTTCCCACAGGCGGCGCTGGACCCTGGGATATTGCTATTGACTCAAAGGGAATCATCTGGTTTACAGAGCACTATACGAATCAAATCGCCTCTTTTGATCCTAATACGCATACATTATGGCAATGTCTGGTGGTCCGAGGGCTGGGTCAGTTCTATCGCTACGCTGCAAATCGCCGCCGCTCAGCCGGGGACGAACAAGGGCGTTACTGAATACCACTATACCCCCACTTGCAGTTGTGGTTCGCATACCTCTGGGATCAGCGCCGATAAGCAAGGCCTGATCTGGCTGGACGATTCCCTGCAAAATACCTTCGGTTCATTTCCGATTGGCGGGGGGTCATTCTCCTTCTATGATAGCCCCACTGCGGGCCATCCTCATGACGGCCTCAATGTTGATTCTCAAAATCGTATCTGGTTCGATGAGGAATTCGCGAACAAGTTAGCGGAGGCCATTCAATCTGGTTCTCTCACTCCGACGGCTACTACTACCGCGACCCCCGGGCCCGGTGCCACGCTGGCTACCGACACCTTCCAGCGCGCTAACCAGTCCTTCTGGGGCACCGCCTCAGACGGGCAGACCTGGGGAGGGGACGCCAATAGCCAGGCCGTCTTCTCCACCTCAGGCAATGCTGGACGCATCTCTAATACCGGCAGCACCAGTTACAGCGCAGAGTTAGGACCCCAGGCCACTGATGCTGAGGTGTACGCCACTGCCTCGATAAGCTCCTTTGTCAGCACCAACTTTGGCGATACGCTGCGCTGGACGAACGGGAATAACTGGTATAAGGCCTTTATCGATGGCTCAAGCCTGTTCATCCAGAAGAAGGTGGGCGGGGTGTCTTCCATTCTGGCGAGCGTGCCCTTCGCTGCGACCGCTGGCACCTCCTACACTCTGCACTTCCGCGCTGTGGGCTCGACACTGACCGCCAACGTCTGGGCCTCTTCGGGGTCCGAACCCAGCGGCTGGATGGTGACAACCAGCGACAGTACCCTTACTGCTGGTTACTGTGGAATGCGCTTCCTCACGCAGAACGGCACGGCAACCGTTACCTCTTTCCAGGCAAAGTCACTTTGAGATGCCAATTTTAGGAAAGGGAATGAGAAATACGGCAGTGGTTCAAAGGCTAAAAAATAAATACCGGAACTGATACTGCTGGGCCCCTCTAGAATTGCTAGACTCGGGACGAATATTGGTTATGATAGAAGAAAAATGGCAACTGGCTTTTGCTTAGAAGCCTGTTGCCCCTGAAATAGAGAGTGAGTACTATGAATCTACCACGACCAGATACTAAGTTCCGCCTCACTCGTTGATTATGCGTATAAAGCGAACGACCTATGATAGAGCCCAATGTAGCCTCTCAGTCATCATAATAACGCTGAGTCTCCCGCATCGGGCCCTTTTGAACCACAATCCACGACGCTACAATAGTCTTTTGCTCTGCAAAAACTGAGTAGCGGCCTCAGTCACGCTCTTCCCGTGGTTCACAACCTCCGACTGCAATTGCTGACTGATCTGCGTGGTCAGATATGGGGCCAGCTTATCCAGGACAGTAGCGATCTCAGGTGCCTTTTTCAGCATGCTATCACGTACAACAGGCGCTGGATTGTTGACCGGGAAGGCATTCTTATCATCCTGTAGCAAGATGAATTTGTATCTGGCGATATCCGCGCTAGTGGTATGGCAGATATTTAGATCCTGGTTACCAGTGTTCACCGCCGGGAAAGTCAGAATTTCCTGATTGTAGGTGACAACTTTCTTGAAAGTAAAACCATAGAACGCTTTCATCACATTAATACCATCATGGACGCCATCAGCAGATGTAGCAATGGTCAGTTTGGAGGTCTTTGTTGTCAGATCTGAGATCTTCGTTGCGCCTAGATTGCTTGCTCGGGTCTGAGTAGAGCAGACCCCATAGGTATCGTTGAGTGGAGATGGCTCCAGCCAGGTAATCTGGTACTTTGCCTCGTAACCCTGTCTGATCTGTAAGTAATCTTGCTGCGTGTTGCCAGTGCTATTCAAACCCAGTTTTGTCAGGCCCGTGCCTGTGAACTCGGGATAGAGATCGATCTGGCCGCTGGTGATGGCTTTGAAAACAACGCTATCCGTGCCAGGAGCCGCATGTTCAACAGCGTTGAAGCCTGCGTGACGCAGCATGAGAACATATAGTTTGGTTAGCAACCGACCCTCATTATCTGCTTTCCCGCCAACTGTGATGGTGATCGATGAACTGGTATTGCTATTATTACTGCTATTACTGCTACTGCCAATGGGGATGCCTGCACATGCGGTAAGCAGCAGCGCGAGAATAACTATTAGAAGTGCAGAAGGCTTTCCCTTCAAAGAACGTAAAAAGTGTATCACGTACTTCTCCTCACTATTAAAGTCTAGACTAAATTCTTATGAAGTCAGATATGCTTCTAGAGCCTCTGAAGTTGTCGCCTTTGTTCGGGTAAAGCAAAACTATTGATGCTGAACGCCAACGTTCCGTTATTTGTACCTGCTCCCTGGCTAGCCACAGTTGTTGGGGTTGGTGAGCCAGGAGTCTGGCTCACCAAGCCATTGTAGCCATTAGACACTACGACATCATCGAAGTAGGCGGTGCCTGTCGCCTCATTATTCACTGCCAGTTTGCCATAGCTGGCTGTCTGCGATAGATCCCCATCAAAGGACCCCACTGAGGTTCCATTGAGCCACACTTCCCCATGCCCACTGGTCGCCTGATTCATTTCAACTTCAATCGAATACCAGGTATTGGAACTCAGCAGATTAGCGTTGCTGTACACATCATAGCGGGTGCCTGCTCCGTTCCAGAAGTAGGTGTCTAAGCTCTGCCGTCCGCTATCGTAGTACATGATCCACTGATTATGTCCGCTGCCATCCTGTCCCAGAGCGATCAATGTTGTCCCGCTCAGGCTTGCATTACGGAAGTAGAACCGCGTGTAGGTCAACGCAGGTGCCCCTTTGAAGGCCGTGGAGACCTGTACCGACTGGTTCGCTGCATTCGTCAGTTGCAGTGCATCTTTCCCACTGTTGACCAGAGAGCTCTGCACGGTTGCTGCCCCGGTTCCACTGACTCCGTTCGTCCACTGGCTCAGATCTCCGCTCTCAAAGCCATCACTGAAGGAGGCCGTAGGTGTGGAGGAAGTTCCCACTCCCGTTCCGCTTAGAGCAATGGATTGGGGACTTCCCGCTGCATTATCCGCGATCGTTACACTAGCACTACGCGCTCCGGTTGCCCCCGGCGTAAACGTCACACTGATCGTACAGGAGGCATTCGCTGCCAGACTCCCAGGGCAAGTATTTACCTGCCCAAAGTCGCTCGCATTCGTCCCTGCCACTGCAATGTTGCTGATGGTGAGCGCGGTCGTACCGCTGTTGGTTACTGTCACGGTCTGCGCGGTACCTGGCGTTCCGGTGTTCTGACTGCCAAAGCTCAAACTGGTAGGATTGAGGCTCACCCCAGGAGCCGCAGCAACGCCTGTCCCACTGACCGCAATCGTTTGAGGACTATTTGCAGAGTTATCCGTCAGGGTAATACTGCCGCTACGCGCTCCGGTTGCCCCCGGCGTAAAGGTCACACTGATCGTACAGTTCGCATTTACTGCCAGACTACTTGCGCAGGTGTTGGTTTGCGCAAAGTCACTGGCATTCGTCCCGGTTACAGTAATACCACTGATGGTCAAGGCGGCGGTGCCGCTATTGGTCACGGTGACAGTCTGGGCATTGCTGGCCGTGCCGGTGTTCTGATTGCCAAAGCTCAAACTGGTAGGATTGAGGCTCACTCCAGGAGCCGTTGCGACTCCCGTTCCACTCATCACGATCGTTTGAGGACTATCAATCGAGCTATCGGTCAGAGTAATACTGCCACTGCGTGCTCCACTCGCTCCTGGGGTAAAGGTCACACTGATCGTACAGGAGGCATTGACCGCCAGACTACTTGTGCAGGTATTGGTCTGGGCAAAGTCGCTCGCATTCGTCCCGGTCACCGCGATGCTGCTGATGGTCAAAGCCGCTGTCCCGGTGTTGGTCATCGTCACAGTCTGAGCTCCACTGGCCGTATTGAGCGTCTGATTGCCAAAACTCAGCGTCTTGGGAACCAGTTTCACCGAGGAGGAGCCGGCAGGAATGGTGAAGGTATTGGCGACCGCCACATCATCGAAGTAGGCCGTGCCTGTCACCTCATTGTCCAGCACCAGTTTGCCATAGCTGGCTGTCTGGGTCAGGTCTCCATCAAAGGACCCCACTGAGGTTCCATTGAGCCACACTTCCCCATGCCCACTGGTCGCCTGATTGGTCTCCACCTCGATCGTATACCAGGTGTTGGGACTTACCAGATTGGCGTTGCTGTACACATCGTAGCGGGCGCCTGCTCCGTTCCAGAAGTAGGTGTCTAAGCCCTGCCGTCCGCTATCGTAGTACATGATCCACTGGTTGTGTCCGCTGCTATCCTGTCCCAGAGCGATCAACGTCGTCCCGCTTAAGCTACTGAAGCGGAAAGCAAATTTGGTATAGGTCAGGGCGGGCGTCCCATTCAAGGTTGTGGAGAGCACCGACTGCGTGGTTGCGTTGGTCAGTTGCAGTGCATCTTTCCCACTGTTGACCAGGGAGCTTTGCACGGTTGCTGCTCCGGTTCCACTGGCTCCGTTGGTCCACTGGCTCAGATCTGCGCTCTCAAAGCCATCGCTGAAGTAGACCGAGGTCGTCGTGCTCACGCCTGTTCCACTCAAAGGGACGTTCTGGGTTGTTTCTCCTGTAGTGTCTGTAATCGCCAGGGCAGCACTACGCGAGCCACTGGCAGTTGGAGTGAACGTTACGCTGATCGTACAGGACGCATTTACTGCCAACGTGTTTGGACTGGGCGGGCAGGTATTCGTCTGCGCAAAATCGCTTGTGTTAGTCCCCGTCAGTACGATACTACTGACTTCAAACGCTGCAGTCCCTTTGTTAGTAAGGGTAATTGTTTGTGCATTACTCGTTGTTCCGTTGTTCTGGTTACCAAAGTTCAGGAGGGGCGGGTTAATACTCAACGCAGCCGTTGACTGCGTGGCAGTTCCACTCAATGTCACCGTCTGAGGGCTTCCGTTGCCATTATCCGTAATCGTTACGTTGGCAGTAAGTGTACCCTCCGTGCTGCTGGCCTGTGGTGTAAACGTCACACTGATAGTACAGTTCGCATTTGCCGCTAGCGTATTCGGGCTAACCGGGCAGGTGTTCGTCTGCGCAAAATCGCCAGCGTTCGTTCCTGTCAGCGCAATACTGCTAATCGTAAGAGGCGTTGTATTGGTATTGGTCAGGGTCACCGTTTGCGCTGAGCTAGTCGTCCCTATATTCTGATTACCAAAGCTGAGATTCGAAGGATTCAGATTCACTCCCGCATTTGCGGCCACGCCAGTACCGCTCAACACAATGTTTTGAGCGCTATCAGATGCATTGTCAATCAGGGTGACATAGGCAGAGCGTGTGCTACTTGCGGTTGGATCAAAGGTTACATTGAGCTTACAAGAAGCGCCAACAGCAAGGCTGGTCGGACAATTATGTGTCAGCCCAAAGTCGTTTGTGTTTAATCCTTGTAACTGGATGTAGCTAAACGTGAGCGGGGCTACACCCGAATTGGTAACGGTAACCGTCTGTACGGGACTGGTTACCCCAACCGTCTGGTTGCCAAAGATCAGATTAGATGCGCTGAGGCTCACCGCAGAACCAGAGGCAATACCGGTACCACTCAACACCACAACCTGGGGACTCTGCGCTGAACTATCTGTCAGAGTAATATTGCCGCTGCGAGTACCGCTTGCAGTCGGTGTAAACGTCACGCTGATCGTGCAGTTTGCATTTACGGCCAGACTCCCAGGACAGGTATTTGTCTGCGCAAAATCGCTTGCGTTCGTCCCTGTAACTGCGATGCTACTAATGGTTAATGCTGCCGTGCCGCTATTGGTGATCTTCACCGTCTGCACCGCGCTGGTCGTGTGTACGCCCTGATTCCCGAAGGCCACGCTATCTGAACTCATGCTCACTCCAGAGGTCGAAGCAGACGAGGAGCCGATGAAATTGTTTAGAATATTCATCGTGGTCTTTTCAATACCCGCATTGTAATACGTATGACCCAGGACATTCGACAGACCCAGACTCCATTGTATTGTGCCTGCCGCAAACACCCTCGCTCCACTCGGCGCCGTATACAAGGTCGAATTGGAGAACGAGCTGAAGCCGTTATTGCCTTCACCATGCACTGGCGAATTAGAGAGTACCGTCACATTTGGAGGCGTGAAGCCGTTGTTCCACACCTTGTCATATTCGTACCCCACAATGCCAGGGATCGAAGTGCCATCCACAAATCCCGTTCCGGCATAGATCCAATTCGATGCATTTTCGACAACATAGGCGTAATCAGCATTTTCCTGCTGTTCATACATCACCCCGAGCATGCCATTTTCGGGCATATTCACCACTGGATCACGCCAGAGGGTTGTGACAAGGGAATTATTGACATTCCACATTGGATCTGGCCCTGGTGGAGATGTAGAGGTCGCGAAATCCTTGTAGCCAACTTCAACACGATCTGGCGCTCCTGCAGCGTTCGGCTCAAAACGGATCTGCCAGTACATCGCATTCGCTGAGAAAAAGGCCACATTGACTCCTGCATTGATGGCACTTTGCACCGCGTTCCGCATACCCATCGACCAGTACTCGTCATGGCCCACCGAGAGAAACGCCTTGTGCTTCTGGAGTTCAGCGGGTCGGGCATCGGTATCCACATCGGTGGTATACGCAACATTGTACCCCTTTGACTCCATCCAGTAGACGAATGAATACTCGAAAAAGAAGTAATGACCTGCACCGTTGCTATCACCTGGATTGAACGGACGATCAAAAGAGACTTTCGTTGCATGAAGGCCAGAGTAGCTCGTCACGCTGTTGTCTTTACCGTATAAGCTGGTGCCTCCCCAAAGATTATAAGCTTGATATGTGGTGACGCTCGTCTGAAACAGGACATCTTCGTTCCCGCCATCATTGCGCACTACAAAGAAGATAAAACTAGAGTCGGTGGAGGAAGTGAGCTTCGCCAGGTACACCCCACTCACCCAATTGGAGGGAATGGTCAGAGAGGTCGTCCTGGTCCAATTGGTACAGGAGATCATTCCCGTCACCGGGTCTGGTGCCGGAATGGCCTGGTGAAGGCCAGGAAAACTGCCCAGAGAGGTGATTAATCTCGCCCCGATTGACTGGTAGTAGCCGGTTCGAAAAATGTCAATCTTAAAACTGGGAGCAGTCGTTGTCACATAAAAATCGATGGACTCGCCATGATTGACGCTGATCTTTGATCCAAAACCTGACAGAGTGTCAGGCGCCAGGTCGGCAGAAAAATCATCCCATCCCGGTGTGCCTGGTAGTTGATTCTCGGTCGCTACCGGATTCGTACCAGCCGCATGAGCTTTGGATGGAGAAAAGAAAGTACTATGGGTAATGGCATATGGCAATCCACTCAGCAATATCACTGCCAGCAACCCGCTTGCTCCCACTATAGAGAACTTGCTCTTGATTGCACTCATTAATCTATGTTTCACACGATCCAATCCTTTCCTGGCAGTTGGCCGCAATCGTTAGTATAACAAAGGACTCTCCCTCACCTGTTGCTACTGACCAGCCAGGTTTCACTTTATCTAAAAAGAGGCAAACGAAAAATTTTAGGCAATTACATTAGATAATCTATTCCCACTTTATAGTAATTACAGTGACAATTTGGTGTGGCAAAGGTTGTAAAAGGGTAAAGAATTGTTGTGTTAAGTCAAGAATTGGGTCTATTGCTCACGAATAGGGGTGTGATATGGGAGAACAGCATTTTAATTTTATCATTGACATTGCCAGGCCCTGACATAAGCTCCTTTTTCGGATCGCATTTACGTAAATCGATATTTCTCTACTGAATTACACAATAAACCACCTCATCTTAACCTCATCAAGCCTCTTTCATAACCAACGATAGCTAAAATACATTCATAGTAATCGAATTATATTTCCGTATTTATGATAAACACATGAATAAAAATATCTTTCTATACTTACAAGATAGAAAAAGGCTAGTAAGCACGAAGTCTGTTAGAATAGGAAGCCCAGACTTCATGTTTTTCTGTCATCAGGATAACGCTGCGTGCTTATGACAATCCTGTTTCCTTGTCACAGTGGATTGTATAGAACCATCCGCGGAGATGGTTCCAAGTGGTTTGGGCCCATAGAGGAAGTAATGACGTGACTTCCTCTCAAATCTTGATCGCGTTAATGGAAGGGAAGGAAGATGTCAACTCAGTCACCACCAATTCAACCAGCAGCCTTACAAACGATTCACATTCATACCAGCTATGCGCGTATGAAACGCATGATCGATCTTGTATTTACAATTTTGATCATGCCTCTGCTCCTTCTTGTCGGAGCAATCGTTACGATATTGATCTTTCTGGACTCACCAGGTCCCGTATTTTTCCGGCAGAAACGCATTGGGCAAAATGGTGCGGAGTTCGAGATGCTAAAGTTTCGCTCGATGCATGTCGATACAGATAGTCGTATACATCGAGAAAGTATCGATAAATACATGCGAGGGGAAAAGTTGCATGCAGATGCAACGAATAAATTGGCTTATAAGAAGGTTAATGATCCACGCATTACCAGAGTTGGGCGTGTGATCCGTAAACTGAGCATCGACGAACTACCACAATTCTGGAACGTACTGAAAGGGGATATGGCGTTAGTTGGTCCGCGTCCTCCACTAGGCTACGAAGTGGATTTATATAGTTCACGTGATTGGCTACGCCTCACAGGTAAGCCCGGTCTGACAGGCCCCTGGCAGGTGTATGGACGCTCTCGTGTTACCTTCGCTGAAATGGTTGAAATGGATATCCATTATCTGCAAAGCCCTTCCATCTGGTACGACTTGAAATTAATAGTACTGACCGTACCGGTGATGATTTTTGCACGTGGTGGTGCGTAAAAAGATAGTCCTTTTGCTGTGTACACCTTATAAAAGATTGTAATCAACCATGTAAAACATGTTCCCTTGGAGATAAAAAGACCCTCTATTGTCAAGTCCTATGATGACCAATTTGTAGCAAAAGAAAAAATCAGGAAAAGGAGGAAGGGAAATGTCTTCAACAAGGCATGAGAAAGTGTACCACGCCGCTCACCGCTGTCAAGCCGCTTCG
>WNGD01001811.1_pt1 | contig 34817 bp, 33 predicted proteins | sample 5400671 | NCBI WGS metagenome assembly WNGD01 (sample SAMN13153369, study PRJNA577476) | soil metagenome | isolation source: 40 cm soil or saprolite under grassland replicate 2 | place: USA:California | collected 2016-06-15 | reverse complement strand
CGTCCGGCGTGACGAGTGATGCGCGGAGGATGCCGGTTTCCACGAGCCACGGCCCGGCGCCCACCTCGCCCTGAAGGACCAGCGTCCTGCCCGAGCGGACGATCGTGAGGGGGAGTGGTTCGACGACGGCCACCGAGCGTTGTTCCACCCGCACCACCCCGCGCGGCACGGTAGCGAGCGGCACCGACATCGGACGGGATAGGCTGGGCCGCTGCTCGCAGCAGTCGCGCCGCCGCACGCGGCCAGGAGGAGGGATCCGATGGCGAACCCGAAGCTCGAGACCGTCCTCGCGTACGTCCCGATGTTCCACGATCTGTCGAAGCGTGAGATCCGCAAGATCGCGGCCCTCTGCGACGTGGGCGACTACATGGCAGGCGCTTCGATCGTGAAGCAGGGCGAGCCCGGCGACGCGTTCTACGTGGTCCTCAAGGGCCAGGCGAAGGTCTCCACGAACGGCCGTTTCATCGGGCGGATGATCCCCGGCGACCATTTCGGGGAGATCGCGGTCCTCGACGGCGGGGAACGGACGGCCACCGTGACCTCCGAGACGCCGATGACCCTCGTGATCCTGCGCCGGAAGGAGCTCCTGAAGGCGCTCCGCTCCGATGCGAACCTCTCGCTCCACATGATGACCGAGCTCGCGAAGATGATCCGACGTGTGACCAAGAGCACCACCCAGTAACGATGCGGGTCGAGTTCGTTCCTCCGGACGACGAGCAGAAGCGAACGGTCGCGACCGCGGAGTGGCACGAGGGGAAGGTCGCGATCTCGTCGGAGGACGAGGGGATCCGAGAGAAGCTGACGCAGGCCTTCCGGCGGACCCCGGTCGTCATCGACGATCCCTCGTACCGTCGGCTCGGCACGTCGGGGCCGGTGGTGCTCCAACCGGGCGATCTCGCATGGTTCCGCGCGGTGGCGGAGCGACGGGCCCGGGCCGAGACGGGTCTCGAGGCCCGGTTCGTGCCCGGTGCGTCCGTCGGCGGCTTCGACCCGGCCGCCGGGTATCTTCCCTTCCAAGAGCAGGTCGAGCGTCTGGACGCTCGAGCCTCGCGCTAACCGTTGGTGGCGAGCCAGGCTCGTCCCGGGTCACAGAACCCCTTGAAGTCGCAGTGGGTGCACCACGCGCCGGGGATCGGTTCGAACGCGCCGGCTCCGATCGCCTCGAGCGACGCCTCGACGCGTGATCGGACCTCCGCAGGATCGCCCATGGGCTGCGAGACGACCTCGTCCTTCGCGAGATAGCAGTAGCTGAGGGTGACGTCCTCGGGCGCCTTCCCCCAGATCTCGACGCACGCGAGCCCGTAGAGCTCCAGTTGCATCGGCGCGGCGATCCCCACCCCGGTCTTCCAGTCGACGACCTCCCACGGCCCCGCGGGGTCCCCATAGATCGCGTCGATCCGACCGCTCACCGTGAACGTTCCGACACGGAGCAGGAACGCTCGTTCCGCGAACAACGGCACGACCCCGGCGAAGCGTGACGCGAGGAACGACCGGCGGAGCCGTTCGACACGGCCGGGATCGCCCGCAAGCTCTTCATGGGTGAGGTCGATCGCGTCGTCGGTTTCGAGCAGCTGGCCCTGGCCGGACGCGCGCCGCTCGATCCACCGGTGGATCTCGGTTCCGATCCGCGCCGCCGGCCCGCTGAAGCGGGGGAGCGGGCGAACGCTGGTCCAGTAGAAGCGTTTCGGGCACGTCGTGTAGTCGACGACCCCCCCAACGCTCACCGTGGTGGGCGGGCGCTCGCCGCCAGGCAGGGCATCGAGGGCTTCGCGCTCGCGGAGGTGGGCGGCGAGCGCCCGCCGTTCGGCGGCGAGCTCCTCGAAGGCCGCCCGGTCGGCGGCCGGCAGGGCATCCACGAGCGACGGTTGGGTCCCCTCGATCGCCGCCGCCCGCCAGCCGTGCGCGAACAGCGCGTCGGCGTCGTCCGGCCGCGCCGGACCCGGCCACGGCCGCACGAAACCCTCACGCAAGCCGAGCATCGGGTTCTCCCGGCCCGGGTCTTCAGGTCCGCGCTGGATCGACGCGGCACCGCTGGACGCGCCCCACGCCATCAGCTCGTCCAGGAACAGCGAGGGCTTCTTCGGCGTGTTGTTGTCGCCGTACCAGAACGCGCCGCTCACGCTGAGGGTCCTGCGAGCCCGGGTGAGCGCGACGTACGCGGTCCGGCGCTCCTCGACGATCTCCTGCGCCGCGAGCGCCGCCTTGAACCGACTCACGTTCCCGTCGAACGCCGGCAGGACCGTCGCATCGCCCCGCAGCTCGAAGTCGAGCGACTTGCCCCGCTCCGCCGGGTTCTGGGGGATCGTCGGGTTGGGGAGGTAGCCGTGGGCGACACCGGGGACGAAGACGTGGTCGAACTCGAGCCCCTTCGCGACGTGGATCGTCATCACCTTGACGGAGTCCTCGTCGGACGGTTGGACCGGGGCCCAGTCCTGCTTGTCGAGCTCCTCGACGGCATCGACGTAGTCGAGGAACGCGCGGAGCGTGAGCTCGCCCTCCACGGGTTCGAACGCGTGGACCTCGTCGAGGAAGGCGGCGAGGTTCCGCCGAGCGCCGAGCGCGCGGGGTCGATCGAGGTCGGCGTCGAGCTCGTCGAGGATCCCGATCCGCCGGATCACCTCGCCGAGGAACTCCCCCACCGGCTTGCGCGCCTCCTGACGCAGGACGCGTAGCTCGTCGCGGAACGCGGTGAGCCTCGCCCGTGCCTCCCCGGACAGACCCTCGACCTCGTCGAGTCGCTCGAGCGCTTCCGCGAACAGGAAGGGTTCCGCCTCGACGTCGTCCTCGGTCATGAACTCGAGCATCAGCTTCGATTCCTTCGTCGCGAGGCGGGCGACGAGCGCGAGATCCTTGAACCCCACTCGGTAGCGGGGGCCGAGCAGGATCCGCGCGAGCGCCACCGAGGCTTTCGGGTCGTGGACAGCCCGCGCATAAGCGAGCACCTCCACGACCTCGGGCTGCTTCAGGAGCCCCGCGAGGCCGACGATCTCGACCGGCACGTCGCGTTCGTCGAACGCCCGCTGCAGCAGCCCGAAGAGGCGTGAGGTCCGGCACAGGACCGCCACATCGGACCAGCCCGCACCGTCCGCGTGCAGACCCACGACGCGCTCCGCGATCGAGCGGGCCTCGGTCCACTCGTCCATGTGACGGGCGACGGCAACCTCGCCCTCGCCGTTGGCCGGATCGGGACGGAGCTCCTTGTCCGGATCCGGTCGCTGCGTGTCGGGGATCGGCCCGATGATGGTGTCGGCGGCCGCGAGGATCCGCGCCCCCGATCGGAAGTTCGTGTACAGGGGGAGGCGAGCCGCCGGCGTGCCGTCCGATCGGGGGAAGCGTTCGGGGAACTCGAGGAGGTTGTAGAGCGAGGCGCCCCGCCACGCGTAGATGTTCTGGTCCGGATCGCCGACCGCCGTCACCGGATGACCATCACCGAAGAGGGCGTGCATCAGGTCCGCCTGCGCGACGTTCGTGTCCTGGTATTCATCCAGGAGCACCGCGCGGAACCGCGAGCGGTGATCGGCGACGATCTGCGGGTACCGCTCCGCGATCTCGATCGCACGATCGATCTGATCCCCGAAGTCGATCACGCCGAGCTCCCGCTTGAGCTCCCGGTACCGCGCGCTCGCCTCGGCGAGCTCCAGACGCTCCTCCGCGGCCTCGTACACCCGGTTGGATCGCGCGTTCTTGAGCAGCTCGAGCCGGGCTCCGACGTGGGCTTCGATCTGCACCGGCCGCACCCGATGGTTCTGCGCCTGTTCGTCGAGCTCGAGGATCTTCGACACGAGCGACGGTTGCCACGTCGCCGAGGCGTGCTCGAACGTCATCCGGTCGAGCACGCGCGAGCAGAGCTCGGACCGCTGGGCCTGAGTGAGGACGCGGGCACCGGGCTCGAACCCGGCCAGCACGCCGTAGCGCTCGAGCAGGGATGCCGCGAACCCGTGGTAGTTCAGGACCTCCGGCTCCTCCCCCTCGGCCAGCGCAAGGGTCGAGAGCGCCCGGCGGACGCGCAGCCGGAGGTTGTCCGTGGCCTTGTTCGTGAACGTCAGGCACAGGACGTTGCCGGGGAGCACGCCCTCGTCGGGGTCCACGCCGTCGATCCGACCGAGGGCAGCGAGCGCCAGGTAGACGACGCGCGCGGCCATCACCGAGGTCTTCCCCGAGCCGGCACCCGCGATGAGCACGCACGGTTCGAGGGGCCACGAGATGGCTCGCCACTGCTCGTCGGTCGGCTCGGCGCCCATCGCCGCGGCGATCTGCGGCGGGACCACGGGTGGACGGGCAGGGCTCACCGGTTCGCCACCTCGAACACCTGCCGGCCCTCCGGCCAGATCGGGCAGAGGCTGCGGAAGTCGCACCAGAAGCAGTCGGCCTGCGGGTTGGGACGGTAGACCTCGTCGACGATCAGGCGCTTCTGCTCGGCGATCAGGGCCGAGAGCGTCTCGCGCACCGCGGTCTGGTACTGCTCGGCGCTGCGATGGGAGACCTGCCACGCCTTCACCACGATGTCGTGCGGTGGCTTCCAATGGCCCTTGATGAAGGCGAGCTCGACCGCGCGGACCGGACGGAACCGCTCCAGGGTCGCGGATTCGCTCACCGCCAGGTAGTAGATCCCGAGCTGGAGGCTCTCTTCGGCCTTCGGCGCGTTGTCGGGGTTGCCGGTCTTGAAGTCGGTGATCCGGGTGCCACCCGACGCGAGCGGCCCGATCCGGTCGATCACACCGACGATCGTCACGCCGTCGAGCTCGAACTCGAAGAACTCCTCGACCGCGAGGGACTCGCCCTCGCCATAGTTGAACCACCAGTTCCGGAACATCCGCTCCTCGACGAGCCTCCGATACGCCACGGAGACGGCCTTCGAGGGGAATTCCTGGTCGCGCCAGCGTTCGGCGATGGCAGCCAGGATCGACTCCTTGGACTTGTCGAGCTCGCCTTTCTCGCACTGTTCGATCAGCCCGTGCACGAGCTTGCCGACCCATGCCTGATATCCCGCGGTGCGCCCGAGCCCGAGCTCGTCGCCGAGGACGTGCTGCAGCTCGCAGTTCTCGAGCGTGGACAGCCGCGAGTAGCTGAGGCGCAACTGCTCGTGGAGCGGCCGCCCGGTCTCGGTCCAGTCGCGCTGGAACCACCAGCCGGACGGGTCGGCCTCGAGCGCATGGAGCCCGTCGAGCGCGGCGAGCCGACGCCAGTCCTGCGCCGAGGGATCGGCGAGCTGTCGGCGCCAGAGCGCCGTCGCCTCGCGGGTCGAGACCGGCTCGTCGAACGGGGAGCCGGGGGCCGGCCGCCAGGTGGCGCCGAGCTCGCCGGCGAACCTCGTGCGCTGGGTCAGCTCGTCGGCGTCGGCATGGGTGTCGGAGCAGACGAGCACGATGCCCCGTCTCGCGCGCCCGACGACCACGCGGAAGAGGCGGCGTTCATCCTCGAGCCGGGCGCGGACCGATTCGGAGCGCGACGGCGTCCGCTCGAGCGACGCCAGGTCGAACATGGGCTCGGGACGGCCCAGCGACGGGAAGTTGCCCTCGGCGGCGCCCGCCACGATCACCGTGTCGAACTCGAGCCCGACCGTGCCGTGGGCGGTGAGGACGGCGACGGCATCGGGACCGACGCGGTCCCAGGCCGTCCATCCGGGCCCGTGCTCGCCGGCGTCCAGGGCTTCGAGGAAGCCCTGCACCCCGGTATCGCCGCCCTCGCTCGCCTCGGCCACGGCGTTGGCGAACGTGACCACGGTGTCGAGGTCCCGCTGGTCGTCGAACCCCTCCGCGCTCGCGGCCTCGACGAGCCGGCGTGAGCAGGGCAGCTCTTCCCAGAGCACGCGGAAGGCGTCCTGCACCGACATCCCCGCGAAAAGCGCCGCCTTCGCGAGGGTCTCCCGCCCGGCGACGACGGCGTCGGCTTCCGCCGGGTCCAAGCCCTCCGTGACGTCGAGCGCCTCGGCCGCGGAACGTCCGTCGACCTTCGCACGGCGGATGAGCCCCCGCGCCGCCGCCGGCGACAACCCGATCACGTCGGACGTGAGCAGCGGCTCGACGAGCTCGTCGCGTTCCGGGCCGCCGGCCACCAGCCATCGGAGCGCGAGCACGTATGGGTGGGTCGACGGCGCGGTTCCCAGCGACAACCCTTGCTCGGGAACGACGCGCGGTACCTGCGCGTCGTCGAGGGCGCGGAGCAGGTTGCCGACGTGCGCGCCCTGGCGCCGGACCACGACCGCCAGATCCATCCAGGCGACGTCCTCGTCCACGTGGAGCCGACGGAGCTCCCGAGCGACCGCTGCGTGCTCCTCGGAGGTGTGCGGGGCTATCCAGGCGGTGACCCCGGGTTCGGCGGCGGATCGATGACGCGTCGTCAGCCGGATCTGCTGCGCGCCGGGGAACGCCCGGCTCGGGAAGCGGTCCAGCGGCAGGCGCGTCGTCCCCTGGAACGAGAAGACGTGCGCGTCGGGATCGGCTGCCACGACGAGGTCCGGAGCGGCCAGGCCCCGCAAGATGGCCTCCGCCGCCAACGTCGTGTCCTGGTAGTCATCCACGAGGATGTGGTCGAACAACGGCGGGCCTTGGTTAGCGGCGAGCGCGGCGCGCTGGAGGAGCCCGGCGAAATCCACCTGGTTGGCGACGTCGAGCACGCCGAGGTACTCCGCGGCGAAGCGCGCGAGCTCCTCCCAGCCGCCGAGACCGGCGGCCGCGGCGGCCTCCGAGAGCTCCTCGGGGGTCCGCAGCGCCTCCTGCATCCGCGACAGGAGCTGACGAACCTCGTCGGCGAACCCGCGGAGACCGAGCAGACCGCCATAGGCCGGCCACACGCGGGCGTCCTGGCCGCCGAGCAGTTCGCGAACCTTCGCGAACTGCTCGGCGGCCGAGAGGACCTCCGGGGGCTCGCCCTCGCGCTCCTTCAGGAGCGCGAGGGCGAGCCCGTGGAACGTCAGGACCCGGAGACCGGGGAGCGAGGCGTGGAGCCGGGCGAGCAGCGTCGCGCGCGCGTCATCGCGCGCACGACGCGACCCCACCACCAGCGCGACGCGTTCGGGCTCGGCCCCGGCCTCGATCAGCCGCGCGAACCGTTCGCGGAGCGCGGCGGTCTTGCCCGTGCCCGCAGGGCCGGTGATCAACAGGGTCCCCCCCGGGTGATCGAGGACCTGGGTCTGCGAGCGGTCGGGGGAGAAGGACGGGGCCTCCATGAACCGGATGCTACCGGCAGCCGCCGACAGGCCCGGGGCGGCGGCCCCGACCTACAGATCAGGCCGCGGCGGCACCTCGCCGGAAGACGACGTCACGCCCTGGCTCCGCTCCCGGAACCACCGGTCGATGTCCCCCGTCCCGATCGCGCCGACGAGGACGCCGTCGTCGAGCACCAACCCGTCCCTGCCGCCGATGATCTCCAAGACGTCGTACAGCCGGTCGGTTGGTGCCACCACGGGCGTCTGGGACAGGGGGGCCATGCCGTCGCGAACCGGGCGGAGCGGGTCGCGCGACCCGACCTTCCGCGCCGACTCCATCGACACCGTGCCGATGACTCGGCCCGCGTCCACGACCGGGAACGAACGCTCGGGGTTCGCGCGGAGCCAGCGATCGAGTGCCTCCGAGAGACTGATCGTTGCCGGGATCCGGTCGGAGATCGGTCGCATCGCATCCGCAGCGGTTCCCGCCGAGAGGAGATCGCGGAGCGCGAGGCGTTGCGCCGTGCTCCGTCCGGTCGAGAGCATCACGAACCCGAGGTAGCCGAGGAACAACCACAGGCCGGTGCCGTTCGAGAAGCTGAGGACGGCGGCGCCGATCATCAGGGCTCCGACCGCGATGGCTCCGTAGCCCGCGACCTTTACCGCCGTTCGGCGGTCGTGGGTCGCGCCCCAGGTCGCCGCCTGGAGCATGCGACCGCCGTCGAGCGGGAACCCCGGGAGCAGGTTGATCACACCGATCAGCAGGTTGAGCCCGGCGAGCTCGCCCACCATCTGGCGCATCAGGCCGGGCCCGATCATCGTTGCCGCCAGCGCGAAGACGCCGGCCAGGACGAGCGTGGTCAGCGGCCCGACCGCCGAGACGACGAACTCCGCGAGCGGCCCCTTCGCGTTCGCCCGCGTCTCGGTCGCACCGCCCCAGAACACGAGCGTGATCCCCATCACGGGAAGACCGAATGCGCGGGCGGCGATCGCGTGGGCCGACTCGTGGAGCAAGATCCCACCGAAGAACAGCGCGCCCTGGAGGAGGGTCAATCCGGCCGCACCGGTGGGCGTCGGTCGCGAGAAAGAGTTGACGAGGTTCGTGTAGACGAGGAAGGCGTAGAGCGCTGCGACCCAGATCCACGACGACGCGACGTAGATCGGGATGCCTCGGACCGTTGCGACCTTGAACCGACTCCCGATCGGCATCCATCGAGGGTACTTCAGCGTGTGTCGTTCACCTTCCGGGCCCGTGAACGCTCTGTCATGGTGACGGAGTGGAGGGCCCCCACGATTTCGACGAGATCTGGCGCGCCGACGGCCCCACGCTCTGGCGAGCCGTCTACGGCTTCACGGGCGGTCGCCGGGACGTGGCGGATGACGCGGTGGCCGAGGCGTTCGCGCGCGCCATGGCGCGCGGCGGGAAGGTTCGCGATCCGCTCGCGTACCTGTTCCGGATCGCGTTCCGGGTCGCCGGAGCCGAGCTGGCACGACGGAGCAAGGAGGTGCAGGACGTGCCCGAGGTGAGCCTTCCCGACCCGACGCAGAAACGGGTTGCCCGATCTGCTCGTCGCCTTGCGGGAGCTCTCGCCCTCAAGACGCCCAAGGCCGACGTGGAGTGGGGACGGTTCGGGGATTCCCGTGTGATCGTCATGGCCGTAGAGGGCACGATCGTGATGCTTGGACCTGTGGTGTGTAACGAAGGTGGGACCGTGGCGACCTCGTGGCTGCCTTCCGCAACATGTCCCGACAGCATCGACCTGGCCCAGTGGGACGTCACCGGGCGGCCGGCCCCCGGCAACGCACCCGGGTTCCACGAAGTCCTCCCCGTTCACTCCGTCATCCGAGCCTGGGATGGCACCCTGCTGAGTTCGCTGGATATGACCTCGTAAAACGGTCACTCGAAGGACAGGCCGAGCAGGTCGCCGAGCTCACGGCCGTTCCTCACCGCGAAGTCCTGATAGCAGTTGTTCATCAGGACATGGGTCTCGCGCGTCTGGTCGGCGAGCGACTCGATCCGTGGAACCCATTCCTGGAGCTCTTCCTTCGGGTAGTCGTAGCGGAAGCGGACGCTGGCCGCGTCGCTCTTCGCCTGCCATGTGTCGCGGTTGCGGCCGTGGAACCGGACCATCGCGAGATCCTCGGCGGTTGCCGCGGCGATCGGGGGGATGCTCGAGTCAAAACCTTGCGGCATGTCCACACATACGTAGGGAAGGTTTCGTTCGGCGAGGAAGCCGAGCGTCTCCTCGACGTTGCGCTCCTCCATCCAGCTCTTGTGGCGGAACTCGACCGCCACGCGGAAGTCCGGGAGGCGCTCGACGCACTCTTCGATGTACGCCTTCGACTTCTTCGAGATCACGAACCATTGCGGGAATTGGAACAGCACGGCCCCCATCTTGCCCGCCGAGTGCAGCGGCATGAGGGCGTCACGGAAGCGTTGCCAGACCTCGTCGACGACCTCCTCGGGGAGCTGCTCGCGGTACACGTTGCGCTTGCCCTCGGGGATCGCCGGTTGCAGGTCCTTGTAGAGCGAGTTCGGGCGCGTCGGGTGGTTGGTCAGCAGCGAGTAGGCCTTGATGTTGAAGGTGAAGTTCTTCGGCGTGCGTTCGATCCACAGGACGGAATTGCTCTCCGACGGAGGGAAGTAGTAGGTCGAGTCGACTTCCACCAGCGGGAACTGCGACGCGTAGAACTGCAGGCGCTTCTCCGCGGTCTTCGCGTCGGGTGGGTAGAAATGTCCGTCCTTGATGAGCGTCTTGTCGGTCCACGAGGACGTGCCGATCAGGATGGAGCGCGCTGTCATGAAAGGCGCCTCAAGACGAAGGAGTTCCGCCGCCGTCCTTCTTGCGGAGGACGGCATCCTTCGCCTGGCCAGCCTTGCGCTTGGCGGTTTTCAGGAGACGTTCCGCCCACACGTATTCCGTGGCGAGGATGGTGAGGCCGATGAAGATCAGGAGCCAGCCGGGTCCCGGGAGCACCAGAAGGGCGATACCGGCGAGCAGCACGGCGAAGCCCGCGATGGTCACGGCGATGCGCTTGCCGCTGCGCTGGATGAAGCGACCGACAACCTTGATCGGGACGAAAGCGGGGTGCTCGTGCCAGCGGCGAGCCGCCTCGGGTACGACGACCTCGAGCTCCGCAACGGTCTCCGAAGCATCCACTTCTTCGGGGTCATCGCCCCACACGTCTCGCCGGTGTGGGTGCTCGTTCATGAGTGGCAGTTTCTCACGACCCGCTCGGACCCATGCAACCCATCAGCCGTCTGACGTGCGCGTTCGTTCGGCTTGTCACTCTTTCAACCCGCGGAACCTTGCCTGTGGATAACTCCCGGGCGTAAGAATCGCGAGGGGAATTTGCGCCGCGAGGCGCGGATCGGGGAGGGGAATGGCTACAACCACGGCGTCCAGTGATTTGCAGACTTCGACCACGCGCGGTGTCGATGACCCTTTCGCAATCCGAATCTTCCAGTTGGCTTCGTCCCTCAGCATTCTCGCTTTCCTCGGTTTGCTCGTCATTTCTGAACGTGCGGACCTCGATGGGGTTCTGCCAGAGATCGCTCTTTGGGCTGCTGTTTCCCTCGCAGCTGACCTAATGCTCGTTCGGGTGGGGAAGGGCGTGACCCTGACCATGTCACTACCTGTCTCCCTCGCGGCCGCTCTTCTCTTCCCTCCGGCTTTCGCAGCGATTGTCGCTTTCGCGGGTTGTTTGGATCCAATGGAGGTTCGCGGCGAGTCTTCGGTCTCGAGAGCCATCTTCAACCGCTCGCAGGTCGCGCTTGCCACCACGGCAGCCGCCTTCATCTTCCGCATTGGGGACGTCAATGCGGTCGCTTGGCCCGCGGTCGCTCTTTGGTCGTTAGTAGCTCTCGGTGCCGATTTCGCCGTCAACGCAGCCTTTGTTGTGCCGACGATAGTTCTTCGAGACAAGGCGTCGCCTCTCGCGGCGATACGGCTCCTTTTCGGAGCGGCTCCTGTAGACAGCACGTTTCTTTACGTCTCGATGGGCCTAGTCGCCCCGCTGATTGCCGCTATCTACCTGGCTGCTGGTGGCTGGGGCCTCCTGTTTTGCCTCGTTCCGCTTGCCTTGGCGCGAGGAGGCCTGCTTCGAGCCGAAAGGCTTCACGAAGCGAAGGAGCGAGTTGCCACGAAGGACGAGGCGTTACGCAGGACCACGGAATCGGTCGGGGAAGAACGACGCGATGAACGCGTCGCTCTTGCGGGCGAGTTGCATGACGAGGTGTTGCCGCCCCTCTTCCAGGTTCATCTCATGGGCCAAGTGCTGAAGGAGGATCTCGACGCGGGGCGACTACTGGATCTTGATTCGGACATTCCTGAGTTGCTCGCAGCGACAGCCGCCTCTCAAGCTGCCGTTCGGCATGTCGTGGATAGGCTGCGAAGGTCGTCGCTTGGCCCCGACGGACTCGTCGGAACGATCCGCCTGCTAGCGGAACATCTTCAGTCAAGCGGGGCACCTCCTGTGGACCTCTTCTTGGAAGATCTCGACGGGTCGGATGAGGCTCTACTCGTGCTATATCAAGTCGCAAGGGAAGCCTTGACGAATGCGGCGAAGTACTCAAAAGCCAGAAGGATAACGGTACGCATCTGGGGGGAAGACGACGACGGACGGTTGATAGTGTCGGATACTGGAGTTGGATTTGAAACATCGAACGTCGACTTGCGGAATCACTTCGGCCTACAACTGATGAAAGAGAGAGTTGAGTCACGCGGCGGGAAACTCGTTGTCGAGTCACGGCTAGGCGAGGGAACCACCGTTGCCGCGAAGGTGCCGCTCGGAGTTGACCCTGTCTAGGCACCAGGATGCCCGGTCACCGCCAAGGTGCCGCTCGGAGTTGACCCTCTCTAGCCAGACACGTTATCCGGGTCCCCGTCTGTTCTATCCCGAGGCGCGCGTCTATCCCGAGGCGCGCGTCTATCCCGAGACGCGCGCCACAACAAAGAAGCCCCCCGGCCAAGCGGCCGGAGGGCTTCACTAGATTGAATTGCCAGGTCCTTAGCCGACCCGCCAGTGGGCGCCGCCCGCCAGGGCGAGAGCCGTCACCGACGCGAGAGCCAGAATCACGCGACGCGCGATTTTCATCCTCTTCCTCCTTCGTCACATCCCCGCCCAGGGGACACGCTGGAGACTATCGGGGGACCCCCGTAAGGGGGACAAGCCCCCGAATCGTCGTACGACCTTTGCAGTACTTTCCTCCTACTCGAAAGGTTTGCCCGAGCCAGTCATGATGTAGGCCCATGATTACGAGGAACCGGGATCGACTCTTGTTGCTCGTAAGCGGCTGTCTGTTCCTGGCCACCTTCGTCATCATTGGCTCGTTCCTCTCCCGCAGCCCGGTCCCTTTCAGCCTCGAGTGGCTGCTCTGGTCGATCTTGATTGCTGGCATCGAGCTTCTTCCTGTTCCAGCCTGGCGCGGTCTCACGATCAGTGTGGGATTTCCGGTTTTGATAATGGTGGCGATTCTTTACCCTGCTGGCGCAGCGGGGCTGATTGCCTTCATCGGCGCGCTCGACCCTCGTGAATTCCGCCGCGAGGTGTCGATCGGAGTGGCGCTCTACAATCGCAGCCAGGTCGCCCTGTCCGTGGTTGCGGCGAGTGCCGTATTCCATCTATTTCACGCGGCGGCCATTCCCCTGACGGGGTCGCCAGCTTGGATTCTCGTTGGCGCTGCTGCCCTGTCCGCGCTGGCGGACTACGCGGTCAATGCCAGCCTCGTGACGATTTACATGAGCACCAAGCTTGGTATCTCAGCCGCCGAAATGTTCCGGCAGCTAACCATTGGGAACGTTCGCGACTTCTTGATCAGCTATCTAGGGCTTGGCATCCTGGGTCTGACACTCGCCGTGTTCTATCAAGCTGTCCACCTGTGGGCGCTACCCGCGGTATTGGCTCCTCTAATCTTCGCGCGCCAGATGTTTTTCCGATCGCAAGCCCTCGAGGAGGCGCACGTCGAGCTGACCGAGCGTGAGGAGATCCTCCGCGAGCTCTCCAACACCATGGCTGAGGAGCGGGCGGACGAGAGGCTCCAGATCGCTGGCTACCTCCACGACGACCTCGCCCAGGTCCTCTTCCGCCTATCGCTTCAAGTGGACATCGCCCGAAAGCTGCTGGACAAAGGCGATGTCGACGACGTCCGCCAACAGCTCGACAAGATCAGAGAGTCGAAGCAGGAGACGTCGGACCGGATCCGCGCGCTGATCCGCGACCTGCACCGTTCGCCACTCGGTGCCAAGGGTCTCGCGGAATCACTCGAGTCGTTCACCGACGAGGTCGGTCGCGATTCGGACATCCGATTCCACCGGGACGTGCAAGACATCGATCTGCCGGCCCCGATCGCCCTGCTGGTATTCCACATCGCGCGCGAGGGCATCATGAACGCTGTCAAGCACGCGGATCCCACCGACGTGTCGGTATCGGTCGCGGAACAAGGCGAGGACATCGTGCTGCAGCTGGAGGACAATGGCGCGGGATTCGATGCGGGTGCTCCCGGGCCCGAGGGCCATTACGGCATGGCGATGATGCGGGAGCGTGCAAAGGTCGGTGGCGGTTCTCTCGACGTGCGGAGCGGGATCGGTGAGGGAACCACGATCACGGTTCGGTTCCCGATCGCCCTGCTCCAACGGGAGCAGCAGCCCGGTAGCGAGCCGCCATCCGCCAATGGCCCGGAGCGTGCTTCCCCCGGTACGCCAGGAACCACATCGCGATCGGCCGAGGGCTCTCGGGACTCCGTCCCCGCGTGACCTGGACCACGAACCAGGCCATCCCGGCGTAAAGCAAGACGTCCCCGATCGAAAGGACCACGCCCGCGGGCGGCGGGATCGGGATCACATCACCCAGCGGCGCGAACAGGTCTCTGTCGCTCATGCGGTGATGCCTGGCTCCCGGGTCGGTAGCCAAGGCGGTCGTCGTCCCGCCTGCGGCTTGGACCGCTCGCGCGCTCACGGGCATTCCGGCGTTGCTCGCAACGACCGCGAGGTTCATGAGCAGACCGACCATCATGATCGCGGCGCCGGGGATCGATCGGTTGACCGTGAGGAACGTCAACAGCAGCAGGTACGACCCTATGAGCAGCCCCGCGCCGACGGCCCAGTCGGGGACCGCGGCGTACCGAGGAACGGCAACGACCTGGAGGGCGAGGCCGACGAACACGAGCCCCCACCAGTGCACGTGGAGGCGCTCGAAGTTCCGGAGGTTCCCGCCGCCGATCAGCCCGATCAGGAGCGCGAGGCCGATCACCGCGAAGATGGGGGACATGCGCGTATCGTGCCCTGCTGCGACGTCCTCGTCACGCAGCCCCGATCCGAACGAACGTCGGTACGCTTTGTTGATGGCCGAGCCAGACGAGGATCTCGGGTATTTCGGACCGCGCAGCGTTAGCTGGCAGGTGGATCGAGAGGTCACGGTCCTGTTCGGTGGGGCTCGAGCCTTGTTGATGCAGGCGGCGCACCCGCTCGTCGTGGCAGGTGTGAACCAGACGCAGATGTACGAGCGGAGCCCGTGGAAACGGCTGCAACGGACGCTGATGCTGACGTACACGATCACATTCGGCACGAAGGCGGAGGCCCATGCCGCGGCGGATCGCATCAACGAGGTCCATGCCCGGATCAACGGGACCGACCCGGTCACGGGTAAGACCTACGATGCGCTCGATCCGCACCTGCTCCTGTACGTCCACGGGACGCTCGTCGACTCGGCCCTGCTCTACGAGGAACTGACGATCGGGCGGCTCGACGACGAAGGTCGTCAACGGTTCCACGAAGAGCAGATGCTCGCCGCCGAGCTGGTACGGATCCCGAAGGAGTCGATCCCGCCCACTGTTCCCGCGCTCCGCGCATGGCTCGCCGATGTCGAGGACCGGGGCGAGCTCGCGGTGACCGAGGGCGCGCGCCGGGTGGCGGGACTGTTCATGGACCCTCCTGCTGACGCCGAGTGGCGCCCGATCCTCCCGCAGGTCGCTCGGCTCGCGTTCGGCACGCTTTCCCCCCACGTGCGCGAGATGTACGGCATCCGGTGGAGCACGACGAAGGAGGTAGCGCTCCGTTCGACCTTCGCGCTGATGCGCGCTGGGCGTCCCCTCATACCGGCCAGATACCGGTACATCGAGCCCTACAACGACTGGGTCCGGGAAGGTCGGCGAACCCCGACCCTCCGTCCGGCGAGGCCGTAAGGGTGAGCGGCGTCGCGGGTCTGCTGCTCGACATCGATGGCGTGCTCGCGGTGTCATGGGAGCCGGTGCCGGGCGCGATCGAAGCGGTGGCTTCGCTCCGCGCCAAGGGTGTCCCGTTCCGACTGATCACGAACACCACGACGCATACACGACGCGACCTGGCGGCCACGCTCCGGCGTGCGGGGTTCGAGGTCGATGCCGACGAGATCGTGACGGCCGTCACGGCGACCGCCTCCTACCTCCAGGAGCATCACCCTGGGCGCCGTGCGTTCGTCCTCACCGACGGCGCGCCCGGCGAGGACCTCGCGGGTGTGCCGATCGCCCGAACCGCCCAAGATGCCGATGTCGTCGTCATCGGGGGGGCGTGCGATGCGTTCACCTACGAGACGATGAACGCGATCTTCCGCCGATTGATGGACGGGGTCCAGCTCGTCGGTATGCACCGGAACCTCTACTGGAAGACCTCTCAGGGATGGGAGCTGGACGGCGGGGCCTACATCGCCGCGCTCGAGCAAGCTTCCGGGGCGAGCGCCGTCATCTGCGGCAAACCGGCGCGTGCCTTCTTCGAGACGGCGCTGGCTCTCCTCGGCGTGCCGGCGGCCCGCTCGGCGATGGTGGGCGACGACGTCATGAACGACATCGAGGGGGCGCGGGCCGCCGGCATGACCGGCGTGCTCGTCAGGACGGGCAAGTTCCGAGAAGCGGACCTCGCGAAGGGAGCGCCCGACGTGGTGCTCGACTCGTTCGCCGACGTGCCCGGATGGCTCCGAGGCGCCTGATGTCCACGCGAACACGACACGCCGAGGCACTCTTCGCCGGGATCGCGCCCGAGTACGAGTGGATGGGTAGCGTGCTGTCCTTCGGGCAGGATCCTCGCTGGCGTCGATGGCTCGTGAGCCGGGTCGACGCGGCCCCCGGCGCGTTCGTGCTCGACGTCGCGAGCGGCACCGGGCTCGTGGCCCGGGCGCTCGCCGCTCGCGGCTACCGGGTCATCGCCCTCGACGCCAGCGAACGGATGCTGCGTTCGGGAGAGCCGGCCGGCCCGCGGGTCGTCGCGACCGCCGACACGATGCCCTTCGGCGACGCCGGGTTCTCGGCGCTCACGTTCACGTATCTGCTGCGCTACGTCGACGACCCCGCAGCCACGATGAAGGAGCTCGCGAGGGTGGTCGCCCCCGGCGGAGTGATCGCGTCCCTCGAGTTCCACGTGCCGGCAGCCGGGTGGGCACGCGCTGCGTGGCGTCCGTACACGAGGTACGTGATGCCGCTCGTCGGATCGATCGTCTCGCCGGCATGGGCGGCGACCGGACGGTTCCTCGGCCGATCGATCGATGGGTACTGGCTCGCGCACCCGCTGCGGGAGCAGCTCGGCTGGTGGGAAGAGGCGGGGATCGGACCGGTCCATACGCGAACCATGTCCAACGGCGCCGCCATCGTGACCTGGGGGGTGAAGCGGTGAGGTCGGATGGAGAGCGGCCCGCCTTCTACGCGCTTCCGCCGGGCGGCTGGCGCGACTACGTAACCCTGCTGCACCCGCCGTACACGGTTTGGCACCTCTCGTACGTCGTGATCGGCGCGTGCACGGTCCCGGACGTCAACCTCGGGTATCTCGCGTGGTCGGTGCTTGCCTTCTTCGGTGCGGTCGGTCTGGGCGCGCATGCCCTCGATGAGCTGAACGGCCGCCCGCTCGGGACCGCGATCCCCTCATCCGTGCTCGTGGGGATAGCGTTCGTGGGGTTGGGCGGCGCCGTCGTGCTCGGCGTCTACGGCGTGGTCCTCGTGTCCGCGTGGATGCTGGCGTTCATCCTGGTTGGGGCATCCATCGCGCTCGCCTACAACCTCGAATGGTTCCACGGGGCGTTCCACTCGGATCTGTGGTTCGCGCTCGGATGGGGTGCGTTCCCAGCGCTCACCGGTTCGTTCGCGCAGTCGGGTCGCCTCACGTGGGCGGGCCTGTTGGCCGCCGCGGCCTGCGGGGCGCTCTCCGCGGCGCAACGTGCCCTGTCGACGCCGGTCCGGCGGCTCCGGCGCAACGCGGTCGCGATCGAAGGCCGGGCCGTCTACGACGACGGGACCGACGAACCGCTCGATAACGCGTGGCTCCGTGGAACCCCCGAGCGGGCGCTCCGGCTGCTCTCGCTCGCGGTGCCGCTGCTGGCCGCTGCGCTGCTTGCGTCTGCCGTCGCACGCCGCTGAGGCCGGTCTTATCGGGGGACCGCGGCTACCCTGGTCTGCATGACCAAGGCGACCACCCTCGGCGAACTCCGGGCCTCCGAGTACCCGGATCGGACCGTCAAGCAGGAACTCCGCGCCAACCTCCTCGACCGGCTCGAACTCGGTCGAGAGCTGTTCCCCGGGATCCTCGGGTTCGACGACACGGTGCTGCCCGGTCTCGAGCGCGGGATCCTCGCGGGGCACGATCTGATCCTGCTGGGCGAGCGAGGTCAAGCGAAGACCAGGATCGTTCGGGCGATCGTCAACCTCCTTGACGATTCTGTCCCGGCCATCACCGGGTGTGAGGTGAACGACCATCCGTTCCGTCCGATCTGCGCTCGCTGCCGCGATCTGGTCGCGGCCGAGGGCGACCTCACGCCGATAACGTGGCTCGCGCCGGACGAGCGCTACAGCGAGAAGCTCGCGACGCCGGACACCTCGGTGGCCGATCTGATCGGTGACGTCGACCCGATCCGGGTGGCCGAGGGTCGTTACCTCGCGGATGAGCTCACGATCCACTACGGGATGATCCCGCGGACCCATCGAGGGATCGTGGCGATCAACGAGCTGCCCGACCTCCCCGAGCGCATCCAGGTCTCCTTGTTCAACATCCTCGAGGAGCGTGACGTGCAGATCCGCGGGTACCGGATCAGGCTCCCACTCGACATCCTGCTCGTCGTGACCGCCAACCCCGACGACTACACGCATCGAGGTCGGATCGTGTCGCCGCTCAAGGACCGGTTCGGGACGCAGGTGCGCACGCATTATCCGGACACCCCGTCCGACGAGATCCGCATCATGGACCAGGAATCGCGACCCCTCACGGGCACCGTCCCGGTCCGGATCCCCGTGTTCATGAAGGAGGTCGTTGCCTCGCTCACGCAGGAGCTCCGTCGCTCTCCACATATCAACCATCGGAGCGGCATCAGCGTCCGCTACTCGATCGGCAACCTGGAAACGCTCCAGGCGGCCGCCGTCCGTCGAGCCGCCCGCACCCGCGAGCCGGAGGCGGTTCCTCGCCCGATCGATCTGTCGGCGGTGCTGCTGTCCTCGGAGGGTCGGGTCGAGTTCGACACGGTCGAGGAGGGCCACGAGCACGACATCCTGTCGCGGGCGCTGCGGCAGGCCGAGCTCAACGTGTTCCGCCGGAGGCTCTCGGGCTACGACTTCTCGGGCCTCCTGGGACGGTTCGACGATCCGTCGTTCGCCGTCGACACATCCGAGCTGACCCCGGCTTCAGAGTTGCTTGGCGGGTTCGGCGACCTCCCCGGGCTCGCCAAGCTGCTCGAGCGCCTCGGCGTCCAGGAGGAAAGCCCAGGCGTCGCCGCGAGCGCCCTCGAGTTCGCCTTGGAGGGACTGCACCTATCCCGGCGGCTGAACAAGGACGAGGACGGCGGGGTCGCTCGCTACGTGGGAACGGACGCCACCGACGGATAGACGGGTTCTCGTGCCGCATCGTCGATGGGAAGGAAGAGCACGAGCGCCAGGTATGCCCATACGTAGGCGTTCTCGAGGATCGGTGTGAGGATCGGACCCGCCGGGAGCCATCCGGCTTCGACCCACTGCGGCGTTCGAAGCAGGAACAGGGCGAACACCACCCCCCACCGTCCCCACTGCGCGCGGGTTCGCCCGCTCCCCAGCAGCACGCCGGCAGCCGGCACGATCCAGATGGCGTGGTGGATCCACGACACCGGGGAGACGAGGAGGCCGGTGAGGCCCACGAGCGTGACGGCCGCGAGCTCATCCCCATGGACGTGCGCCTGGGCGGCACGGCGGAACCCGACGACGATGATCCCGACGGCGAGGAGCGCCCAGACCGCCGCGTTGTCCCAGCCGGTCCGAAGCAGCAGCCCGCGGAGAGACTGGTCGATCGCGATGCTGGCATCCCCGACGCGGTCGTTGCGGAACACCTGATCGGTCCAGAACTGCCGAGACAGCTCCGGTCGAGCCAGGGCGGCGAGCAGCCAGAGGCAAATGGCAACGGCCGCGGCGGTCAGCGCCGGCCGCCAGCGTCTGGTGACCGCCCAGTAGGGGATGAAGATCCCCGGCGTCAGCTTCACCGCGGTCGAGAATCCCACGAGGATCCCGCGTGGGAGGCGCGTCCGTTCGGGAACCGTGTCGGCCAAACAGGCCGCCGTGAGCAGGATACCGACCTGCCCCAACAGGAACGTGTCGGTGGGCGGAGCCATCACCGCGGCCGCGACCGTGAGCGTGGCGACGATGATCGCTCGTCGAGAGTCGAAGCGGCGGATGAGCCGCGCGTACGACAGGTCGACGATCCACGCGAGGAGACCGAGATTGACCAACGTCCAGAACGATGTGGCGACACGCCAGGGCAGCCACGCCAAGGGGACGACCACCGCCGCCCACAGCGGTGGGTAGGTATACGGAAGCGGACTCGCGAGCGACGTTCCCCACCCCTCGTTGTACAAGCCGCCGCCCGTGGCGAACATCCGCCCCGCCAGCTGGTAGACCGCGAGATCGCCGGGGGGCTCGTGCCTCGCGACCAGGAACGCGAGCATCGGGATCAGGAACAAGCTCATGATCCCGATCGCGGCCAGGTACCGACGGCGGTCGCTCACGAGAGATGAGCGTACGGCGGTTGCGCGAGAAAGCCCTCGTAGACTCCCCGCCCGATGCCGGAGGTCCACAAGTACGTCGGGTTCCTCGTGGAGGTCGTCTTCACCGTGGGCTGGGTATGGGGGCTGGTTTCCTTGATCCGACGTCGTGATCCGGGCCAGGGGTTCTGGACCTGGCTGGTCGTCGCGCAGGTGATCGCCGGCATCCAGGCCGCCATCGGGTTGATCCTGCTGCTGCTCGGATACCGACCCGACACGTGGCTCCATTACGTGTACGGATTCGGTCCCATCGTGGTCTTCCTGCTCGCCCACCAGATGGCGCGCGAGGTGCACTCGAGTGAAGCCGGCGGGCGATCCTCGAAGCCTTGGGTCGTGTTCGCAGCGGCCGCGTTCATCTGCTTCGGGCTCGCCGGACGGGCGTTGATGACCGGACTCGGCATCGGGTGAACAGCCGTACCCTTGGTTGGTGGCTCGCTTCCGCTACTCCCGATGGGACGGCTCGCAAGATCCGTTCGGCGATGACATCCCGGCCTCCGACGTCTTGGAAGAGCTCTCGGACGACATCTTGATGGGCGACTCGCCCGACGCTGCGCTTCGCCGTCTGATGCGCCGCGGTATGCAGGGTCGTTTCAGCGGTCTCGACTCGCTGCGCCGGAGGCTCCAGCAACTGCGCGATGAGGAGCAGACACGGTTGAACATCTCCGGGCCGTTGGAGGAGCTCCGCCAGCGTCTCGACGAGATCCTGGATCGCGAGCGCTCGCGGCTGTCGTTCGAGCCCGGCGAGGACGCGCGGATGCGCGAGGCGTCGCTGGACGCCCTCCCGCCCGACGTCCCCGGCCAGATCCGGGAGCTCCAGGACTACCGATTCGTGGATCCAGACGCGAAGCGCATGTTCGACGAGCTCATGGAGCATCTGAAGGAACAGGTACTCGGGTCGTACTTCCGGCAGCTCGCACAGGGCATGCGCAACATCGACCCGGAACAGCTCGTGCGATTCAAGGACATGATCGCGGAGCTGAACGATCTACTCGAGCGACGGGAGCGGGGCGAGGACGTCCAACCCGCGTTCGAGGAGTTCATGGACCGCTACGGTGATCTGTTCCCCGAGCGGCCACGCACGCTGGACGAGCTGCTCGAGCAGATGGCGCGGCGGATGGCCGCGATGTCGCGCCTCCTGGCGTCCCTGTCCGATGAGCAGCACGCCGAGCTGCAGCAGCTGATCGACGACGTGATGCAGGACATGGACCTTGCCTTCGAGCTCGACCGACTCGGTGCGAACCTCTCGGGCGCGTTCCCGGACGCCGGGTGGGATGAGCCCGGATGGGGGGTGGGCGACGACGCCACGCCGATGTCGGCCACGGTGGACGCGCTCGAGCGGATGCACGACTACGAAGAGCTCGACCGGACCCTCGAGGGTTCCTACCCGGGGGCTTCCCTCGAGGACGTCGACGAAGACACGCTCCGGCGGACGATGGGTGAGCCTGCCGTCCGCGATCTCCGCCGGCTGGAGCAGATCGAGAAGATGCTCGAGGACGCGGGTCTGGTGCAGCGGCGGCACGGCCGCCTCGAGCTGACGCCACGGGGCGCGAGGAAGATGGGCGAACGGGCGCTCACGCGCGTGTTCGAACGTCTGACGCGCGACCGCGAGGGGACGCACGAGGCTCGGGATCCGGGCGGGCTCGCCGAGCCGACGGGGCAGACGAGGCCGTGGCGATTCGGCGACCATGGACAGATCGCGGTGCAGCGGACGGTGTTCAACGCGGTGACGCGCGGCGCCGCATCAGAGGACGGGGTCGTCCGGCTCCATCCCGATGACTTCGAACTGGTCGAGGCGGAGGAGCGGACCGAGACGGCGACCGCCCTGTTGCTCGACCTCTCGTTCTCGATGCCGCTCCGCGGGCACCTCGTGCACGCGAAGAAGATGGCCCTCGCGTTGCACGCGCTGATCGAAGGCCGGTATCCCCACGACACCCTCTACCTGATCGGGTTCAGCGACTTCGCGCGGCGGCTCAAGCCGGAGGAGCTCGCCGCCCCGGGATTCGAGCGGACGTACGGGACCAACATGCAGCACGCGTTCCTGATGGCCGGCAGACTCCTGGCGCAGCATCCTCGCGCAGCCCGTCAGGTGATCATGGTGACGGACGGGGAGCCGACCGCGCACCTGGACGGCGAGCAGGCGTTCTTCGCCTGGCCCCCGGAACCCGAGACGATCCGGCTGACGCTCGCGGAGGCGGTTCGCCTGTCGCGGAGCGGGGTCACGCTCAACATCTTCATGCTCGAAGATTCGGAGGGGCTCGCGCGTTTCATGGAGCGCCTCGCCGAGCGTACGGGCGGGCGCGTCTTCCTGATGGACGACCGCAACGTCGGCGAGTTCGTCTTACGCGACTACGTCCGTCATCGCAGCCGCTAGGCTCGGCACCGTGCCTCGCTGGGTGAAGTTGACGCTCTGGCTGGGCGTGTTCGTCGTCTGCGCGGGGGCCGGCGCCTTCGTTGCCGCGCACACGAACCCCTTCCCGCCCGGCGTGGAAGATCCGGGCGCGCGACCGACGAGCCCGGTTCCGACGAGCGGGCCGCCGGTGGAGCAACGATGGAACATCGGGATGACGACCACGTCGTATCACCAACTCCATGTTGGCGGGAGATGTCGCTCGGCGTGGGACACGACGGGCGTCCTGACGATCCATCCCGACGGCAACGTCGTGGGCCGAGCCGATGCACGGCTGATCGAAGCCCCGCCCGTCTGCGACTTCCCAGTTGCCCAGATCCAAACGAAACGGGTCGCCCTCGCCGTCGCCGGCCAGCGCAGGGGCCATCGGCTCGTCCTGCATCTCACCGCGGTGAGCCTGGCTCCGCCGGGCTCCCAAGACCTCGGTGGGTTCACGAGCACCCTTCAGCTCATCGTGCCGACCTTGAAGCTGGTCGGGGGGGCGCCTCATGCCGCTGCGGTGGCCAAGCGACCGGACGGCGATCTCGGCTTCTTCGCGTCGGAGAGCGGCATCCACTTGACATGCGCGGCCGGTTGTTGAGCAGGTCAGCGGTGTCTTCCGATACAACTAGCACCGTTGTGCGTAGCTGTTGCATGATTGCCGCCTATGAATGATGAAAGCCTCCAGCGGGCTAATGCCTTCCTTGCTGCAGTCGTCGAGCGTGTGGCAGTGGGCGAAGTCATGACCGATACGCCGGCTGAGATCGGGCGAGCCCTCGGACTCCCCGATGCGCTCTCCACCGCAAGGGCCGTCCGCGCATTGATCGCGCGCCGCCGTCTCGAGCCGGCCAACGGGTCCTATCGACTCCTGGATGCCAAACCGGTCGACGCCGGCGAGAAGGAATCCATCGGTCGGCGACCGCGGCGCGGCCGCGGCGCGGCGAAGCCGCGCGGCGGGCGCGGCGCGGGCGGCTCGCCCGGGTACTCGGATCTCGGGCGGGCGGTGGCCGACAAAGTGGTGGAGCTCGGCCGGGAGAACGCGCAGCTCCGGGCGGAAGCACGACAGCTCCGCGAGGAGACCCGAGAGGCTCGGGCGCGGATGGACGACGCGGAACGTCGCGCGCGGTCGTCCTCGGAGCGTGCCCGCGAACTCGAGGGTCGGGCCGAGATGGCCGAATCCAACCTGCGTTCGCTGCTCGCGTCGGCACGCGGCAGCAACGTCAGGTCCGACGCCCCGGTCGGCGACGCGGAGATGGCCGCCATCCTCGGCGTGCTGAAGGGCGAAGATGCCGAAAGCGGTGGCGGCGCCGGCGACGCGTCCGAAGATCACGACGGCGCGGGAGCAGACACCGAGGACGAGCTGGCCGCGCCGAGCGGAACGCCCGCCGCCGGCTGACCGTCGAGCGGCTGCGCGTACTCACGGTCGATCCGGTCGCGTACGCGGCGCAGCTCCGCGAGGTTACGCAGGCGCTACTCCTCGGGCGTCGAGCGGTTGGGTGGCATGCCCACATCCTTCCCGAACCGACTCCCGGCTCGTCCACTCCCGCCTCCCAGGTACGTAGGACGAGTTCTCCGAAACTGCCCGCCGCCGCTGCGGGGAACGATGCGGGTCTCCCCGAAGAGGGCGGAAGCTGCGGATGAACCTCAGCTCACCGCCTTCTTCACGAGCGCGGCGATCTTCGCCTCTTCGGCGGCGGTCAACTTCGTCAGCGCGAAGGCAGTCGGCCACATGGCGCCCTTGTCGAGGTTCGCCGCGTCGCTGAAGCCGAACGTCGCGTACCTCGTCTTGAACTTCTGCGCGCTTTGGAAGAAGCAGACGACCTTGCCGTCCTTGGCATACGCGGGCATCCCGTACCAGGTCTTCGGCGAGAGGGCCGGCGCGCTGGCTTTGATGATCGCATGGAGCCGCTTGGCGATGGCGCGATCCGGCTTCGGCATCTCGGCGATCTTCGCGAGCACGGCGCTTTCCCCGTCCGCCTTGTCCGCGCGCGGACCGCGGCGCGCGGCCGCCTTCAGCTCTTGGGCGTGCTCCTTCATCGCGCCTCGTTCCTCGTCCGTGAATCTCACGGGCGTTTTTTCGGTCGCCGTGGTGCTCTTGGCGGACTTCTGCGTGTCCTTCATCTGCGGGTTTCCTCTCTGCGAGATCCGATGGGGACGACCCTGATGCTAGGGGGCCGCCGCCGCGGCGCCTTCTCCGAAAACTGCTCTGTCGCGATCCGGGTGAGCCGATGATCGGTGTCGCGACGACGCTGGGGCCGGGAGCGAGGGATCGGCACTCATCGGTCTTGAAGCAGCCCGAGGACGTTGCCATCGGGATCGGTGACGGTGGCCACCAGGCGGCCGCCACCGACATCGCGCACGGGCTCCTTCACGGTGGCACCGGCAGCCGTCACCTCGGCCAGCTTCGCCTCGATGTCCGGCACGTGCCAGTAGGCCACCGGCGAGGTCATGCCCTGCGGTCCACCGCCCGGCACCAGACCGATGTGCTGGCCCTCGGCCTCGAAGCCGACGTAGTAGGACTCGTCGGTCTGCGGCGGTACGCCGAGCAGAGCGGCGTACACCGGCTTGGCCGTCGCCAGGTCGGACACGGGATGCAGCACGGTCTTGATCCCCTGGGTGGAAGAGCCGGTCATGGTCACCTCCTGGAGTCGTAGGTCACATCGACCCGGTGTGTCTTGTCGAGCTTAAAGACGAACGGGAAGCCGGAGATCGACATGCCGGGCTGGTCGGCGGGGCCGACCGTGATCCAGCGCATCCCGCCGTATCCGACCTCGTTGCGGACCTCGAAGCCGAGGGCGTCGCGGTAGAAGGCAAGGAGGCGTCCGGGCCGTCGTGCGGGAGGAAGGTCGCGTGGATGGCGGTGTTCATGACGGTCACGATAGCTGCGGCTCGGTGCCGGCGCTTCCTGATCGGCCTGGTCACCTGTTTCGCCACGCACGGCGGCATCCCGCCGTCGCGCGCGCCGCGTGGCGCCGGTAGGTGCTGGGCGGCACAGCGACCAGCTCGGTGAAGCGACTGCTGAAGGTGCCCAGCGACGAGCAGCCGACCGTGAAACAGACATCGGTGACGCAGAGGTCACACTGGCGTGGGTCGGCCACCGGAGACGACAAGCACGCCAACGTCTACCGCGGCGGCCTCGCCCTCGCAGCCGTGCTGCTCTGGCTCACCGACGAAGGAGACACGTCCTAGGGCTCTTCGCCGAGCTCCGTCAGGTAACAGGCGACGTGGTGGTCGCGTGCCGCTTCCTCGAGCGCCAGATCCTGGTCGGTACAACGGCCGAGGATGCCCAGCTTCTGAGCCCTGCCGCTCGCGACGATCGGGCACCGGGGATGGAACCGACATCCTCGAGGGATCCTGGTGGGGTCCGGCGGCTCTCCCGTCAAGATCGGCCGGCCGGCTCCGCCGATCTCGGGCACCACGTCGAGCAGCGCCTTCGTATACGGGTGCTTGGGATGGATCAGAACGTCCTCAGCGGGTCCGATCTCGACCACCCTGCCCAGATACATCACGGCGACCCGGTCGGCGACCATCCACGCGAGTCCCAGATCGTGGGTCACGATCAAGATCGTCAACCCGAGGCGGCGACGCAGTTCCATCAAGAGCGCCAGGATCTCGCCCCGGACGGAGGCGTCGAGGTTCGAGACCGGTTCGTCGGCGACGATCATGTGCGGCTCGAGGACGAGCGCACCCGCGATGACGACGCGCTGCCGCTGCCCGCCAGACAGCTCGTGCGGGTAGTTCAGGAAGAAGCGCTCGGGAGGCCGTAGCCCGGCGCTCGAGAGGGCTTCCGCCACCTGCGTTCGTTCATCGCCGGCAACCCGATGGATCCGGAGTCCCTCTGCGACCGATTCGTAAACGGTTTCTCTGGGATTGAGCGCTCCCGTGGGATCCTGGAATACCATCTGCACCTTGCGTCGGTATGCGCGGAGATCGTTCCAGATCGGCTCACCCTCATACAGGATCTGTCCCTCGTTCGGTCGCTCGAGGCCCATGACGGCCCGTGCTGTCGTCGTCTTCCCGCACCCGGATTCGCCGGCGAGTGCCAGCACCTCTCCCTTCTGCAGCTCCAGGCTCACACCGTCCACGGCCCGCGCGACCGTCGCCTTCTTCCCGATGAGACCGGCTCCGAGCCCGATCCTGCCCGTGAAGGACACGTGGATGTTCCGGACCTCCAAGAGAGGACCGGTCGCCTCGGGGGACGGGCTCACGTCTGCGAGGGGATCGTTCAACGTTGCTCCTCGGCGGGCGGCTGGTCTTCCTTCGCGACGGTGCCTCCGGCCGCGTTGACGGTCGCCGGCGCGCCGTCGAAGAGGAGGCACGCTGCTCGACGTTCCGGCGACACGTCGAAGAGCGGGGGGTCGACATGCGAACACGGTGCGAATACCTGTGGGCACCTGGGATGGAACGTGCAGCCCGTCGGAAGATCGGCGGGATACGGTGGGTCGCCGGGTAAGCCGGAAGGGCGCATCCGGAACCGTGCGTCGCCGATCTCCGGGAACGCTGCCGAGAGCGCTCGCGTGTAGGGATGGGCGGGTTGCCGGAACACGACGTCGGCCGGCCCTTCCTCGATGACCCTGCCGGCGTACATGACGGCCAGCCGGTCGCAGGTCTCGACCAGCACGGAGAGGTCGTGCGTGATGAAGATCATCGCCAAGCCGAGCTCGCGCTGAAGCTCTTTCAGGAGCCGCAGGACCTGCGCCTGGACCATGACGTCGAGGGCCGTCGTGGGCTCATCGGCGATGATGAGGCGAGGATTGCAGGCCAAGGCCATCGCGATCATGACGCGCTGCCGCTGGCCGCCGGAAAGCTCGTGTGGATAGTCCTTCAACCGCCTCGCGGGCAGGCCAACCTGCTCGAGGAGCGAGCCCGCTCGAACCAGAGCCTCCCGCTCACCGGCTTGACCGTGTAAGACGATCGGCTCTGCGATCTGGTCGCCGATCCTCTGCACGGGATTCAGCGCGTGCATCGCCCCCTGGAACACGATCGAAGCTTCGGTCCACCGGACCGCGCGGAGCCTCCCGGGCTTGAGCTCGAGGACGTTCTGGTTGTCGAGCATCACCTGACCGGTAACGTCGGTCCCTTTGGGCAAGAGGCGAAGGATCGCACCCGCGATGGTCGACTTGCCGCACCCTGATTCGCCGGCGAGCCCCAACACCTCACCGCGCGACAGATCGATCCCAACCCCTCGGACGGCCGGCACGGCTCCGGCCTGGGTGCGATAGGTGACATGGAGATCCTTGACCGACAGCAGACTCATCGAGCCCTCAGCTTGGGGTTCAAGATCTCGTCGAGCGCGTAGCCGATCATCGTGAACGCGAGCACCACGAGGACGACGGCGACACCCGGTGGAACGATCCACCACCAGTTGTTCGAGAACGCGGCCCCACCCCCGAACGCGAACTCGAGGATCGTTCCCCAGGAGATGTTCGTGGTCGGGTCCGGACCCAGGTTCAGGAACGAGAGCGTCGTTTCCGACAAGATGGCGACCGCGACGATGAGCACCGTGTTCGCGAAGATCAGGGGTCCGACGTTGGGCAAGATGTGCCGCGACATCAGGTGCCAGTGGCTCGCGCCGAGTGCCCGGGCCCGCTCGACGTAGGTCCGGGTCTTGAGCGAGAGAACCTGTGCGCGAACCACGCGAGCCGTGCTCGCCCATGACGTGATCCCGATCACCAGGATCACCGTCGTCAGCGACGGCTCGAGGATCACGGAGAGCACGATCGCCAGCGGCAGGAACGGGATCACCAAGAACCAGTCGGTGATCCTCATGAGGCCCGATTCGCGCCAACCCCCGTAGTAGCCGGCAACCAACCCGAACGACGTGCCGATGACGACGGTGATGAGCGTCGCCGCGAGTCCGACGATGATCGAGATCCTCGACCCCCAGATCGTGAGCGCGAGGACGGAGCGGCCGAGGTCGTCCGTCCCCAGCGGGTACTGCCAGGAGGGTGGTGACAGGATCGGTCCCGACGCGCATGTCGGAGACAGCTCGCACCGGCTCGCCAAGAGGGGCGCGAAGATCGCCACGAGGACGAAGAAGACCAAGATCCCGAGTCCCGCCATCCCCATCTTGCTCTTCCGATACTGCCGCCAGGTGCGAAGGGCCGCTTCCTTCCTTCGCGTCCTCGCGATCGCCTTCGCGCTCTTCGGGATCGGGAGCGGCCCCAACGGTTCCGGTTCGGGAGCCGGTGCTGGTCGTTCGATCGTGGGCTTCATCTCACGCCGCCCTCACTCTGGGATCCAGATACGAGTAGAGGAGATCGGCGACGAGGTTCGCAACGATCACCGACGCACTGAACAGGAGGAAGAGTCCTTCGAGCGTCGAGTAGTCCTTGTTCAGGATCGCGTTGTAGGTCTCGAGACCCAGACCCGGCCAGCTGAAGATGATCTCGATGGTGATCGCCCCTGAGATCACGAACCCCAACGAGAGGATCGTCACGGTCATCGTGGGCAGCAGCGCGTTCGGCACCGCGTGCTTGTACAGCACGCGGTTCTCGAGCATCCCTTTGGATCGAGCGGTCATGATGAAGTCCTCGCCGAGCGTCTCCAGCAATGAAGACCGCATGATGATCGAATACTCGGCGAGATAGGCGACCGTCAGCACGAAGAAGGGCAGGGCCATGTGATTCAACACATCGGTCACGTGCTTCACACCCGTGTAGTCGGCCCCAGGGGTGGTCATGCCTCCCGTTGGGAAGATCTGGAAGGTTACTGCGAAGATCATGATCATCAGCAGTCCGAACCAGAATTCGGGCATCGAGTACAGGACGAGGGTGACCCCGAGCATGCCTTGATCGAACCCACTGCCGCGCTTCCAACCCTGCTTGATGCCGATCCAGATCCCGATGATGATCGATGCGATCGTCGACAGACCGATGAGCAGCAGCGTGGGCCACGCCTTCGTCGCGATCACGGTCGAGACGGGGGTGCCGTCGTAGCTGTACCCGAGGTTCCCGTGCAGGGTCTCGTTGACGTAGTGAACGAACTGTTGCGGGAGGGGGAGATCGAGCCCGAGTTGCTGCTTGAGGTCCGCGATCGCGTTCGGCGTGAGCGACGAATGTCCGTGGAGGAGCAAGGACACGGGATCGCCGAGTCCTCGGAAGAGGAAGAAGTTGAACGCCAGGACGAAGGCGAGGGTGAGGAACGCTTGCGCGATCTTGGAGAACAGGTATCTCCGCGTGCTCACCCTCGCCTGCCCCGCCTTCGATCTACGTCCTGTCCTAGGCTTGATCCTCGTCGCCGACGCCGCGGCGCCGTCCCACCACGAAGGCGCCGACCACGAGCGCGATCACGATCGCGATCCCGATCCAAACGGCTGCAGACAGTCCCTTCGACCCTGAACTCCCTGCGGTTTCGGCGCCTGCGATCGGACGCACGCTCACGAACGACAGGGGCCCATACGTCGCGAGCAGATCGCCCGTGTCCCCCGTCGGCTGTGGAACGAACCCGGTCCACCGGTCGCTGCGGTAGGCCTCCAGGACCGCGCTGTTCCACTTGACCGCGTACGGCGAATCCTTCCACAGGATCGCCTGCATCTGGTGCACGATGTCGGCGCGCTTCGCCGGATCGGTCTCGGTCTGCTGCTGCTTGTACAGCTTGTCGTAGGTCGGATTGCAGTAGTAGCTGTCGCTGTTGCGGTACGTGTCTGCGTCCGGCGGCCGCTGAGCGCACGTGAAGATCCCCAGGATGTAGTTCGGGTCGGGATTCGGGTACCAACCCCAGTCGAAGAGGTCGTAGGTCCCCGCCACCTGGAACGTCGACAGCTTGTCGCTGGTGATGGTCTGGACGTCGACCTTGATGCCGATCTGGGAGAGCCAGTCCTTAACGTATGGGGCCGTCTTGATCGTCGTCTCGTCTGATTCACGGGTGTAGTAGCGGAACTCCAGCGGCTTGCCGGACTTCGGGTCGATCCTGACGTTGTCAGGTCCCATCGTGTAGCCGGCCTGATCCAGCATGGCGTTGGCGTTCGCGATGCTGAACGACAGATCGGGGTCGTTCGGACCAGGTTGCCAATCGCCGGTCGTCGCGGTGGGTTGCACGGGTGAGATTCCCGGTGAACCGTATCCGAGCAGGACCTTGTCCACGAGCGTTTGGCTGTCGATCGCCATCCGGATCGCTTCTCGAACGCGATAGTCGGTCAAGGCCTGCGCTCCGTCCCCGTGTGGCGCGAACCCGCCGGTCGTGTCCGTCTCATACGCCGAACCCGTGTTGAAACCGATCTCGTCGAAGCTCGGGACGACGGCTCCTCGAACGGAGACACCCGGCTTCGTCTTGAGGGTGTTGAGGATGTTCGCCGAGTCGATGAGGGCATAGTCGATCTCACCGTTCGTCAGCCCGGCGGCCTCGGCGTCCTCGTTGTTGTAGATCCGGTAGATGATCTTGTCCACCTGGGGGGTGAGCCCGACGGCGTTGCCCCAATAGTTGGGGTTGCGGTCCATCTCGACGTACTGGCCCTTCACGTACTTCGTGAAGAGGAACGGACCCGTACCGACACCCAGCGTCTCCATGTCGGTGACGTGACGGGCAGCCTTGTAGTCGTTCTGGTACTTGCTCCAGATGTGCATGGGGAGGATGTACTCGTACATGAAGACCGACGAACCGGAGTAGAAGGATGTCGGCTGCTTCGCCGTGATGACGAACGTGTTCGGGTCGCTCGCCGTCACCTTGTCAACCAGCTCAAGGTCCGAAGAGTAGTTGGGAACGTTGTTGTCGATGTAGTAGTTGAGCGTCCAGGCGACGTCGTCCGCGGAGAACGGCTGGCCGTCGGACCACAGCACTCCGGAGCGGAGGTGATAGGTGAACGTCAAGCCGTCCGAGCTGGCGTCCACGCTCGTCACGAGGGAATGCGCGTAGTCGGGGCTGAAGTCCTGGGTACTGAAGTTGATCGGGAGGTCGTAGTTGATCGCCCACAGCGTGTAGTCGGTTCCCAGGAAACCGACGAGGGGATTGAGGGAATCGGGCGCACTGGTATCCGCGTACGTGAACGTGACGGGCGCGCCGGTGCCGGAGCTGGAGCCCGACGAGGTTGCGCTCTGCGCGAACGCCGGTCCGACCAGGCTTGCTATCACGATGCACGCAGCAACGATCGCGACACCGACGCTCGGAGCCTTCAGCATCCTTCTGCCAACCATGCTGACCCCTCCCTCTCTGAGTTGACCTTCCCGACGATCCTCGATCCAACGGTTCTTACGTTGCGATCCGAGTTTCCGGCTGACCGGTCGAGGAACGGCACCGAACTTGGCCGGTGCCGCACGCTCGATCGACGTCCGGGACCGACCTGGGCCCTCATGCCGAGAGCTCCGTGACGTCGATGCCCTCGTACTCGTGCTCGCAGGGGTTCCCCACGGCTACCCACATCCGCCTCGCTCTCAGGTCGGCCACCATCGAGAACATGACCGCCGAAGCCTCGTCGCCTTCGTCGGGATCCGGGTGCAGGCAGATCGACTGCGGCGCCGAGCTGTGGTCGCGCATGATCCCCATCAGGTCCTCGGCGGACGCCGGCGGCGTCTCGTCGACGAGCTCGAGGAGACGTCGCAGCCGCGCGAGCGAGCCTTCGGACGGCTCGGGGGCCAGCTCGGCGAGGTCGCTCCGGTAGTGGTTCGTATGCGGCGCGGCCCCGTCTACCAGCCGATGCTCGCGGCCAGTGGTTTCGAGGGTGAAGCAATCCCCGTCGGCGAAGGCGAAGACGTGACCGTAGCCGCCGGCGCGCCCCGGCATCGCGCCCCGTGCCACCGCGTCCCGCCGGTCCCTGGACTCGAGCGAGCTCCTAGAAACGAGGACACGGGGCACACCGATCCCGTCGTCGGAGGCGGTGAGCGAACCGATCCCCTGCGCGGTGCCGTGTCCGTTGACGCCCACGGCCGGGAGGCAGCACACCACCGTCGGGCTTGCGACCGAGACGCGACCGTCGGCCGGGTGGTCCACGACGACTGCCACGTTGCCGGCATCGCCGGCGAGCCAATGCTCGTTATGCGCGAGCAGCGTCCCACCGTCCGGTGTTCGGACCGAGACGCTCGAGCATCGATCGGGCGCTGGGCCGGGTCGCTGGGTATATCCCTCCTTCTTCTGGAGGAACAGGAGCTCGCCTTCCGGAGACTCCAGGAGCGGCTCGAGCTCTTCGAAGGCGTTGATCGCGAAGAGCTCGAGCACGGGGACGAGCGCCGCGACGGACATGCCCTTCAGGACGTTCATCATGTCCGGGTAGGCCGTTTCCGCCGCAACCAGATAGGGGGTGAGAAGGTCTTGGAGGTGTTCGGACGACACCCCGCGTCGGTCGAGGTACCGGTGGTAGAAGGCGATCGAGTTCTGGATCAGGTCCTGGAGCTCAGTGCCGACCTGCATCCCGCGGGCGAAGCCGTCACCTTGCGCATGGACGACCCGGATCTCGCTCACCGTTCCGGGGCCTCGTCGCGCACGTTGGGGGTGAGCCTATCCCTCCGTCGACCCGTCGCGTCGATCGCGAGCCTGGGTCGAGGCCGCACGGCCCGTTCCGGCCTGCGCCGGAGATCTTCCGCCAGCGAGCGCGCTCGACCGTAGATCCGTGCCCTCCCGTGCCGCGGGGCCCTCATCCGTCCGGTCCGTGACCCCCTGCGATGGCGGGGATTATCCAGGTATCGGGCCGGACTGACTAGTCCTCCCTGCGACCAGATCGGATCGCCATCGAGGCTGGATCGAGCTCCTCGGCTTTCGAGCCTCGGACCCTCGCCAGGAGCGTGAGTCCGTCGAAGAGCGCTTGCTGCGACGGATCGTCGTTCGCAGTGTCCTCCGGGTGCCATTGCACGCCGACCATCCACCGATCCCAGCCGGTATCCGGGTCGTGGTCGCCTTCGATGGCCTCCACCAGTCCGTCCGAGGTCCGACCGGACACGAGGAGTCCGTGCCCGACGCGGTCCACGCCTTGGTGGTGGTGGGAGGATGTCGCGAGCGTCGAGACCTTCGTGGTCGCGAACAGCCGACTGTCGTGCTCGACCGCCACGTCGTGCAACGCCTCCGTGTCGAGGACCGGGGCGCCGTGCTCGAGCATCCCGGGCACATCCGGCAGGTGGGGGTGGAGCGTCCCGCCGAACGCGACGTTCATGACCTGCATGCCTCGACAGATGCAGAGGGTCGGCATCCGCATCGCGACCGCCGCGCGGAGCAGCCCGATCTCCAGCTCGTCGCGATCGGGCTCGACGCCGTAGAGGTGGTTGTCGTCGGGCTCGCCGCCGTACCTGGCCGGATCGATGTCGCCGCCGCCGACGAGCAGGAGCCCGTCGAAGGGCTCGAGGAGCTCCTCCGGCTCGCCGGTCTCGCCGGGCGAGACGATCGCGGTCCTGGCCCCCGCGCGGCGTAGGCACTCGACGTAGGGACCGGGGACGCCGTACCCGCCGTGCGGCCACCGGGCGACGCGATCGTTCTCCAGGTGGTACGCGACGATCGCGACGAGTGGGCGGTAGCTCATGACCGCTGCCGCGCGACCTCGACGAACCGGCGGAACGTCTCGCGACCGCGGCGCTCGTGACCGCCCATGTGGAGCCCGATCTCCTCGCGCATCCGCGTAGGCGACTTGCCCCAGGTCTCCTCCAGGTCCTGTTCGGCGCTCGCTTCGGTGATCCACATCTCGGCTTCGGCGGCGTCGACCTCCAGGTGGAACTGGGTGGCCCACGCCGTCTCGCCGACCCGGTAGGCCTGGTTCGGCACCCCCTCGCCGGTTGCTAGGAGCGTGGCGCCCTCGGGGAGCTCGAACGTGTCTTCGTGCCAGTGGAACACCGGATCGCCGTCGCCGTAGTGGCTGAGCACCGGGTCGTCCGCCGCGGCAGGAAGCGTGCGGATCGGCTCGAAGCCGAGCTCGCGGACCCGAGCCTTGACAACCTCCGCGCCGAGCGCCCACGCCAGGATCTGCGCCCCGAAGCACAGGCCGAGGAACGGCACGCCGCGTTCGACCGCCTCGTGCGTCAGATCGGCGACCTCCTTGATGAACGGTCGGTCGTCGGCGTTCTCGACGTTGGAGGTGCTGCCGAACACGACGACGCCCGATGCATCCTCGAGGTCCGGTCGTTCATCGGCGGGGTCCACCGCGTCCCAGATCCGGGTCGTCGCGCCGGACGCCGCGAGGGCGGAAAGGGCGACGCCGTAGGTCTCGAACGCGTCGCAACGGACGAGGAGGATCGGTTCCATCTCGGCGAGTGTAGTGCGGGTCAGCCGCTCGGCTCGGCGAGCGCGGACTCGGCGAGCAGGGTCGCCACGTCCGTGACGCGGATCGTCGATCCCTTCGCCTTGGCGGCGTCGTCG
>WNGD01001847.1_pt1 | contig 34836 bp, 31 predicted proteins | sample 5400671 | NCBI WGS metagenome assembly WNGD01 (sample SAMN13153369, study PRJNA577476) | soil metagenome | isolation source: 40 cm soil or saprolite under grassland replicate 2 | place: USA:California | collected 2016-06-15 | reverse complement strand
CTTGCCGACGAGTATCCCCTTTTGCGACTCCGTCTCGACGTAGATGAAGGCACGCACGACCTTCTCGGCGATCTCATCTACCTCCACGGTTACGGCGTGCGGCACCTCCTCCCGGGTCAGGTGGAGCGCCTTCTCGCGGATCACCTCGGCAACTCGCTCCTCGACAGTGAGCCCCGTCGTCTCTCCGCCGGGAAAATACACGGGGCCTTCCGGAAGCAGCGACACCAGGTCTTCGCGCAGCTCCCCCACGCCCTCCTTGGTTTTCGCGCTCACCGGATGCAGCGCGTGGAAGTCGCCGAGTCGAGAGGCCGCCTGCATCTGCGAGGCAACGTGGCCGTGCTTCAGGCGGTCGATCTTGTTGACCGCAATCACGACGGGCTTCCCGAGGCTGAAGACACGGCGAGCCACGAAGCGGTCGCCCGAGCCGATGTGCTCCCGCGCGTCGACGACGAGGAGCACGACGTCGACGTCGTCGAAGGACTCGTCGACCGTCTTCTGCATGCGCTCGGTCAGCGTGTCGAGGGGCCGCTGGAAGCCGGGTAGGTCGATCACGGCGAGCTGGTAGTCGGGCCCGTTGGCGACGCCGAAGATGCGGCGCCGCGTGGTCGCCGGCACCCTGGACGTGATCGCAACCTTCTCGCCGCAAAGCGCGTTGACGAGGGTCGACTTGCCGACGTTCGGGCGGCCCGCGACTGCGACGAAACCACTCTTCACGGGGCTCCTCGAGTGGGGCACCCCATCCCACCACCCACTGCGATCGTATCGTCGAACGACGAACGCAGGGGATACCGCTTTGCGCCGAGAATGCACCGACTGCTCCACATGCTCACGCGGGATGGAGCTCGAACGACTCGGGCAAGAGGTCTTGCGGAGACATGGTCACCACCCGGCTCTCGTTCCGGAAGACGACCCGCTCGACTCTCATCTCGAGCAGCCACTGGCGACAACCCCCGCACGGCGACGCCGTGATCGCCGCGGCAACGAAGTCGCCCGGTCGGTGACCCTCCGCGACAGCGCGAGCGAATGCGGTTCGCTCCGCGCAGACGCCGAGCGGGAAGGCAGCGTTCTCGACGTTCACCCCTTCGATCACATCGCCCGTGCGCGTGAGCACGGCACACCCGACACGGAAGTCCGAGTACGGCGCATAGGCGCGGTCGGCGACGGCGTCGGCACGTGCCAGGAGCTCTGAGTCCGTCATTGGCCGGTCTCCGGCCGATGACGGACAGGAAGGGGCGTGGGGGAACGCGTTGGTTCCCCCACGATCTTGAGAAGAAGGGGGCCGCGCTGAGTTCGCGCAAGACCGGCATTCGCTCGCGCGAATCCCGGTCGCGGAAATGCGTGGGGAAAAATGGTTTCCCCCGTGAACGCGAGCCGAAAGCGAGTGCGAGTGTTGTCGGTCATCCGAACACCTGGAAGAGCGCGAGCGTCATGAGCGCGCCGATCAGCCCGCCGCTCGTCACCTCGAACGCGGAGTGAACCCCGGTCTCGACTCGAGTCTGGGCCACGAGGAACGCCATGATGAACGTCAGCGTCGAGACGAGGAAGCGGTGGGGCGAGTCGTGGAGCACCAGGGTCACCGCAACCCATCCCGAGAACGCGACAGCCGCGTGGCCCGAGGGAAGCCCGCCGCGGAGCGGGGTTCCCGAACCGGTGAACGCCTTGACGGCGACGACGACGATGACCGTCAGCGCGAGCGCGACGAGCGTCAGCTCGGAAGGCGCGTTCGCGAGGCGGTCGAGAAAGCGCGAGCTGCGATCGGCGACGGCGCCCGAGAAGACGAGGTAGCCGACCGCGATGGCGTTGAGCGCGGCTATGAGCACCGCCCCCGCGGCCATGTCCTTGGCGAGCTTCGCCATCGGGTCGAACGAGGTGGAGGCGACGTCCACAGCCGCCTCGATCGCCGTGTTCACGAGCTCGGCCACGAGCACGAACGTGATCGCGAGCAGGAGTGAGATGAGCTCGATCTTCGAGACGCCGAAACCCACCGCCGCGACCAGCACGATCGCCGCGATCGTGAAATGGATCCAGAGGTTGCGCTGCGTGCGCAGCGCGTGGATGAGCCCCTCGGTCGCGTAGTTGAAGCTGTCGAAGAGCGAGGGGCTGCGCTGCCGGGGCGTCATGGCGTCGAGTACGCCATCTCGCGCGCCTCCATCTCGTCTCCGTGCTCGTAGCCGAGGAGATGCAGGAGCCCGTGGGCCAGCGGACGCCGCCACTCCGTGCCGACGATCTCCGGGCAGAGGACCACGTCACCGAGCGCTCGGGGAACTCCGGGTGGTAGCGGGTCGCGTCCGTCGAGCGGGAAGGAGAGGACGTCCGTCGTCTCGTCGAGCCCGAGGTGGTCACGCTTCAACGTTCGCATCTCGTCCGAGCCGACGAACGCAAGCCCGAGCTCTGCCTCGTCGATCCCCTCGGCCGCGAGCAGGCGTCGAGCGAGCTCCCCGGCTTCGGATTCGTCCACATCCGCTCCGCTTCGGTTTGCGATCTCGACCGTGATCACACGACCGGCCTCACCGCCGCCGGGCCGTGCCTGTCTCCTCGGCGTGTCGCTTGTAGGCCTCGACGATGCTCTGGACGAGCTTGTGCCGGACGACGTCCTCGTTCCCGAAGTCGACGAACGCGATCCCTTCGATCTCGGCGAGGATCTCCCTCACCTGTATGAGCCCGGAGGCCTGCTCGCGCGGCAGGTCGACCTGCGTGACGTCGCCGGTGACCACCATCTTCGACCCGAACCCCAGTCGCGTCAGGAACATCTGCATCTGCTCGGGCGTCGTGTTCTGGGCCTCGTCGAGGACGATAAAGGAGTCGTTGAGCGTCCGCCCGCGCATGAACGCGAGCGGTGCGACCTCGATCGTCCCGCGCTCCATGTAGCCGGCTAGCCGCTCCGGGTCGAGCATGTCGTACAGGGCGTCGTAGAGCGGACGCAAGTACGGATCCACCTTGGCCAGCATGTCGCCCGGCAGGAAGCCGAGCCGCTCGCCCGCCTCGACCGCCGGGCGTGTGAGGATGACGCGGCCGACGCCGCCCTCGGTGAGCGCGGCGACTGCGAGCGCCATCGCGAGGTACGTCTTGCCCGTGCCCGCCGGCCCGATCGCGAAGGTCACGGTTCCTCGCCGGATGGAGTCGACGTAGCGCTTCTGGTTCACGGTCTTTGGCGTGATCTTCTTGCCGCGATGGCGCCACACGACGTCCTCGAACACTTCGCGGACGTCCTCCGCCTGGTCGAGCGCCGCCAGCACGGCGCCAACCGTGTCCGGCCCGATCTGGTGACCTCCCTCGACGAGCTCGACCATCTCGTCCACGACCGCTCGGGCGGCGGCGACATGCCGCTCGTCGCCGTCCAGGGTCAGCCTGTTCCCGCGCAGGCCGATCGTGCACTGGAGCCGCTCGCGGAGCGCGTCGAGAACGCCGTCCTCCACCCCCGCGAGCTCCGCCGCGACGACGTTCGAGACATCCAGGACCTGCTGCACCCGTTCAGTGTAGAAACGGTGCGGACGGTGCGCGACGAGCGCCTGGCGGGGTCAGGCCAGCTTTTCCTTGACCAGCTGCGAGACCGTCGAGCCGTCTGCCCGGCCCGAGACCTGGTGCATGACGCCTGCCATCACCCGGCCCAGGTCCCGGATACTCGTCGCTCCGACCTCGGAGATGACGTCGTCGATGATCTCTTCGAGCTCCTCCTCGGAGAGCGGCTCCGGCATGAACTCCTCGAGAACCTCGAGCTCGTACTCCTCGTCCTCGGCGCGCTCCTCCCGGCCGCCCGAGCGGAAGGCCTCCGCAGCCTCGACCCTCCGCTTGCGCTCGCGCTGGAAGACCTGCAGCTCCTCGTCCTCGGACAGCGGCCGCTGCAGCTCCTTCTGCGCGTCACGCAACGCGTGCAGGATCAGGCTCAGAGCGTCGCGGCGATCGTCGTCGCGGGCGAGCCGCGCCGCTTTCAGCTCCTCCTCGACGCGCTCGACGAGGGTCACGATGCCTCTGCCGTCAGGGCCTGCACAGCACGTTGTGCGTCGATCCGGCCCCCCAGTACGTGCCAGTGGAGGTGGAAGATCGTCTGGCCTGCGCCGGGACCGACGTTGACGAGCACGCGGTAGTCGTCGAGCCCGACGGCCTTCGCCGTCTCTGCGACGAAGCGCAGCATGCCGGCCGCCTCCTCCGGCGGAAACACCGCGACGTCGTGGAACGAGTCGACGTGCCGCTCCGGCAGGACCAGCAGGTGAGTCTCGGCGAGCGGGTTGATGTCGCGAATGGCGACGAACCCGTCCGCCGCGTGGACGTGCTCACCCTCGGCGACGAGCGCGCAGAAGAGGCATTCAGGCTGCGACGGCAAGGATTCCCTCCTCCGAGACCCCGATGGCACGTGCCTCGACGAACTCTCCCAAGGGTGCGTCGACGAGCCAGGGCGAGTAGTCGTCACCGTAACCACGCCCGGGCCGGTCGACGAGGACACGATCGGTCGTTCCGACCTTGGCGTGCCAGCGGCGGCGGCAGAGCTCGTCCGAGAGCGCCCGCAGACGCATGCTCCGCTCCTTCTTCACGCGTGCCGGCACGGTGTCCTCGGCGGCCGTGACGGTTCCCGGACGCGGCGAGTAGGGGAAGACGTGCAGCTTCGTGAGCCCTGCCCGCCGGACGACCTCGACGGTGCGTTCGAACGCAGCTTCGCCCTCGCCCGGGAAGCCGACGATGACGTCGGCGGTGAGGTTGAAGCTGCATAGCGGCTCGACCTTGGCCAGGTACTGCGCCGCCGTGTAGCGGCGTCGCATCGCGCGCAGGACATCGTCGTCACCCGACTGCAGGGGGACGTGCAGGTGCGGAGAGACGGTCGCGGTCTCGCGCACTGCCGCGATCAGCTCTGGGCCGAGATGGTTCACCTCGATCGAGGAGAGCCGCAGCCGCTCGACGCCTGGAACCGCGCCGGCCTCGCGGACGAGCCGCGCGAGCGAATAGCCGGCCTCGCGGTCGCGGAAGCAGCCGAGATTCACCCCGGTGAGCACGATCTCGCGATGGCCCTGCGCAACACGCCGGCGAATCTCGCCGAGCACCGCGCTCGCACTCCGGCTCCGGGTTCCGCCGCGGACGAGCGGGATCACGCAGAAGGCGCAGGAAAAGGAGCAGCCGTCCTGGATCTTGACGAACGCACGTGCTCGCTCGAGGCGCGCGTCGCGGCGGACGCAACCGATCGCGCCGACGTCTCCCGCAACTGCGTCGGCTGCCTCGCCCCCGACGCGCGGGAGGACCATCACGTTTTCCGGCAGTCCTTCGAACGCACCCTCGAGCCGGGCCCCGCAACCCACGACGAAGACACGCCGGTGCGTTCTCGCGCTGCGCGAGACCACCTGGCGCGACTTCGACACGGCTTCGTGCGTGACGCAGCACGTATTGACGACGGCGACGTCGGCCGCACCCTCGCGCTCGGTGTGCCCGTCGGCGAGCAGCCGCTCGCGAATACCCTGGGCATCGGCGAACGAGACCTTGCAGCCGAGAAAACGGGTCGAGAAGGTCGCCATCGGGGAACCTGGGAGATTAGACGGTCAGATGCGACGCTAGGCGGTCCCGCTCAAGTCTCGCCCGCTCCGTACAAAACGACGCTCAGGTGAGCGTGCCTGGGTAGCGAGCTCGACCGAACGCAAGTTGAGAGAGCGAGCCACCACGAGATCACCCCACCCGAGCGAGGCGGTCGGCAGCCCAGCCGGCCAGCTCGATCCGCTCCTCCCGCCGCCATCCGGCGGCCTTGGGACGCTCGCGTGAGGGATACCCGGAAATGATCACGCGCGGCCCCGCCCAGCGAGCGAGCAGCGGCTCCACCGCCGCGAGCTCGATGTTGGCCACGAGGACGTCGGCAACCGGCAACGGGTCGCGGAGAACATCCGACTCGTGGGCCTCGAGCGGCACGACGTTTTTGGCAGCGTTCACGCGGGTCGCCGACACCGCTGCCTGGTCGTTGTCCAACGCGACGATCGGACCGAATCCCAGCCGCGCAGCGACCACCGACAGGACGCCGGAGCCGCAACCGGCATCGACGAGGCTCCCCCGCCCGGTCCGCGCTAGCAGCTCGACGCACGCCCTGGTCGTGGGGTGAGCCCCGGTGCCGAACGCACGAGCGGGCTCGATGACCACCGACGGGACGTCTGCGGGAGGCTCCTCCCACGGCGGCCCGATCCAGAGCCCGCCGGCCCGCACGCCGTGATGGAACGCGCGCCAGCGCTCTTCCCAGCCGGGCTCGACCGCCGCCGCTACGGCAGACGGAAAGGCCTCGCGGATGCGCCTCTCTCCGGGGTGGTCCGTGTACGCGACGAGCTCGAGGGTGTCCCCGATCTCCACCTCCTGGAACCCCTCCGGGACGAGCGAGAGGAAGCGGGCACGTGCGATCTCGGCCTCGTGTGCCGCGACGCGCACCGAGACGCGCCGCAACTCCCCTACCGAAGCGCGCTCTTCAGGCGACGAAAGAATCCCTCTTCCTCGTCGTCGCGTGTCTCGTAGGCCTCTGGACCGATCTGCTCGCCGAGCTCTTCGAGCGCGCGTCGTTGCTCTGCCGTGAGGTCGCGTGGCACGGCGACGTCGAGCCGGACATAAAGATCCCCGCGCCGCGAGCTCGAGAGCGACGGCATCCCCTGGCCGCGCAGAACACGCACTTCCCCCGGCTGCGTTCCGGCCGGAAGCTGCAGCTCGAGATCGCCTCCGAGCGCGGGAACGGAGATCGTCGTTCCGAGCGCGGCGTCCGTCATCGTCAGCCGAACCGAGGCGTGCAGGTCGTCTCCGTCGCGCACGAGCCTCGGGTCGGGACGCACGCGAACGGCGACGAACGCATCGCCCGCACCTCCGCTCTGGAGCCCCGAGTGTCCCTGACCACGGAGGCGAATCCGCTGGCCGTCCTGGATACCGGCAGGAATCTCGACCTCGAGGGTACGACGCTCGACCACGCGTCCCTCCCCGGCGCACTCCGAGCACGGCTGCTCGAGGACCCTGCCCACGCCGCCGCACTCCGGACAAGCGCGCTGGCTGACGAACTCACCGAAGACGCTGCGCGAGACGCGCCGTAGCACCCCGGCGCCTCCGCATGTCGAGCAGGTCGTCGTCCCGGTGCCGGGCTCGGCTCCGCTCGCTCCGCAACGCGAACAGGCGACCGCGACCTCGACGGGAACCGTGGTCGAGATCCCGGTGAACGCCTCCTCGAGATCGATCTCGACCACCACCTGGAGGTCGCCTCCCCTCGTCGACTGCCGGGATGCGGCCGCTCCCATCCCGAATGGATCGTCGCCGAAGAACGCGGCGAAGACGTCGGCGATGCTCCCGAAGTCGGTGAACGTCGGGTGGAAACCGCCACGGCGAAGACCCGCGTGTCCGAAGCGGTCGTACGTCGCGCGGCGATCGGGGTCGGAGAGCACCTCGTAGGCCTCGGCCACCTCGCGGAACCGCCCGTCCGCGTCCGGGGCGACGGAGACGTCGGGATGGAGCTCGCGCGCCAGCGCGCGGAAGGCGCGCTTGATCTCTGCGTCGCTCGCCCCGCGAGAGACGCCGAGCAGCTCGTAGTAGTCCCGCTCGGTCGTTGCCATCGCTGCTAGTGCTCTCCGCGGTAAATACGGTCTTGGCCGGCCGCGCGAGAACCGAGCAGGCAAAGGACGCAGCGAGCGCTCATATTTGACGAAATATGGGCGCGGCCGAGGACGCCGGCACGCGACGGTTCGCAGCCGGCCCGACTGGGCGTATTTGCGGCGGCGAGCACTTACACCTCGTCGTACACGTCCTCGACGAACCGCGACAGCTCGAACGCAGCCGCTCGGACGGAACGAATCGCCTTCTCGTAGTCCATGCGCACGGGGCCTATGAGGCCGACCGCTCCGAGCGCCTTGGTCCGGATCCCGTAGGTCGCTCCGACGAGCGAGACGTCGTGATGTTGCCCTCCTCCGAGCTCCGGGCCCACGTGTACCACCGGACGGCGCGGCTCGAGCGCCTCGCTGACGAGCTCGAGCACGGCGGCACGACGCTCGAGCAGCTCGAGGAGCCTGAGCGTGGCTTCGAGCTCTTCTCGCCGCGCTTCCTCGAAGAGCCCGGTCGCCCCGCCCACGAAGACTTCCGGGCCCTCCTCGGCGCCGACTTCGAGGAGGGCGGACCCGATCAGCGCGAGGAACGAACGTTCCCGGGCCGACAGCTCCGCTGCTTCCAGGCGACGCCGCACGGCGCTCGCACCGAGGCGAACGCCGACGATGCGATCGGTCAGGTACTCGGCAGCCCACGCCACGAGGCCGGGATCGACGGGCTCGTCCAGCCGAAAGACTCGCTTGGTCACGCCTCCGGTGGAGGTGATGACGACGACCATCACGCTCGTGGGTTGGAGCGCCAGAACCTCGACGTGCCGGATGGTCGCCGTCTCGAGGGAGGGCGCCGACACGATGGCGAGAAGCCTCGTCGCACGCGACAGCATGTCGGTCGTCGCGCGCAGCGCGGTCTCGATCTCGTCGCGCATCGAGCCGAGGTCGACCCCGAGCGAGGCAGGGCGGCCATCCAGGGACTCGACGAGCTCCTCCGCGTACAGCCTGTAGCCGCTCTCGGTCGGCAGCCGTCCTGCCGACGTGTGCGGATGCGTCAGGAGGCCGAGCGACTCGAGCTCGGCGAGCTCACCGCGCACGGTCGACGAGGACACGCGCAACTCGCCGCGCTCGACGAGACCCTTGGAGCCGACAGGCTGGCCCGTCGCCACGTACTCCTCGACGACACGCCTCAAAATCTCCCGCTTTCGCGGCGAAAGCTGCATGTCTTCGATGGTAGCGGCGTCGCCCGCCGTTCCTCGCTCACGCTCTGGCCCCGCCTCGTGGCAGCGTGTATCCAGCCGCCGACAGAGCCCGTGCGGCGAGGAAGGGCCGGCCGGCATGGAGCTTCCTTCGTCGCCCTATGCGACGAGCTCAGAGGGGAGTTCAGCCGGAAGCTCGGCTGGGAGCTCAGATGGGAGCTCAGCTGGGAGCTCAGACGAGAGCTGAGCTGGGAGCTCGGCCGGGAGCTGGGCCGGCCAGGCGACGATCTCGGCCGTGACAGCTCCTCCCAGGAACCGCCCCCGGCGGGTCAGCGTCATCGCCGGCCCGTCCTCGCCCGTCGACAGCTCGACGAGATCTCGTGCGACGAGCCGTGCGCAGGCCTGCTCGTCCAGGGCTCCTCGAACGCGGCCGAGGTCGAGCGGCTCGTCGAGCCGGAGACCGAGCAGCAGCCGCTCGCGGGCGCGTGTCTCGTCGTCGAGCACCTCTAGCTCTCTCGGCGGCCGCCGCCCCGACCGCGTCGCTCGCATGTAGGCCCCAAGGCTCGGCTTGTTGCGGCGTCGCATCCCGGCCACCGTCGAGACGGCGCCCACGCCGAGTCCGAGGTAGTCCCGAGCGTGCCAGTACGCGAGGTTGTGTCGAGCGCGAAGGTCGCGCCCCTCACGACGCTCTGGCTCCAGGCAGAAGTTGGCCGTCTCGTACCAGCGGTAGCCCGCCGACACGAGGATGTCGACCACCCGCTCGAAGTAGTCCTCCATCGCGTCGACCTGCCGCGCGAGCTCGGCGCCGTGCGCACGCGTGAATCGCGTCCCCGGCTTTGCCTCGAGCTCGTAGCAGGACAGGTGCTCCGGCGCGAGCGCGACCGCCTCGGCGAGGTCGCCCTCGAGGTCGGCGGGGCCCTGGCCAGGGACGCCGTAGATGAGATCGAGCGAGATGTTGTCAAATCCGGCATCGCGAAGAAGGTACACCGCTTGCCGGACGACATCGGGAGTCGCGCGTCGCTCGAGAACGTCGAGCAGGTGCGGCTGGAAGCTCTGCGCGCCGAGCGAGACCCGGTTCACGCCGCCGTCCCGAAGGAGCCGCGCGAGCGCAGGTGTGACCGTCTCCGGGTTCGCCTCGACGGTCACCTCCTCGGCCGCGGGCAGAGTCTCGAGCACGCGTGCGAGAGCATCCGGTGCGGTGAACGTCGGCGTCCCGCCTCCGAGAAACACTGTCTCCAGCCTCGGAGCGAGAATCTCTTGCTCGAGGCCGAGCTCGGCGAGGAGCGAGTCGACGTACGCGCCGTGCTGATCCTCGCGGCCGACTGCGGTGACGAAGTCGCAGTACCCGCAGCGGTGAGCACAGAACGGAAGGTGAACGTAGAGATGCCGGACAGCGGCTGTCGTCATCGGTTTGCCTCCCCGCGCTCTGCCAGCCATGCGTCGACCACCCGCTTCGAGGCCCGCTCCGACCACGCGTCCTCGATCAGCTCGCGAACGAGCACCGCATCCGCCCTGGGCAGCGAGACGAGCACGAGGGGCCACCGCTCGTAGTGCTCGGTCACGAAGAGAGCATCAGGATGGGCGTCGATCAGGAACGACCGCTCCTCGAGGTCGACGGGCACCGCGAGGGTGTCACCGTCTTCCCGAAGGCGAGCCAGGAACGTACGCCTGACGCGCAACGCGGGAGTGCCGTGCGAGGTCCCTTCCTCGATCCCGGGCAGCGTCTCTACGAAGGCGCAAACCTCGGACGAGCTCAGTGCGCGCGTCCGGCTAGGCACGACTCACCGCTTCCTCTCGTCCCCGAGGTTCAAGACCGCGAGGAACGCCTCCTGCGGCACCTCGACGCCGCCCACCTGCTTCATCCGCTTCTTGCCCTTCTTCTGCTTCTCGAGCAGCTTGCGCTTGCGCGTGATGTCGCCGCCGTAGCACTTCGCAAGAACGTCCTTGCGCTTCGCCTTGATCGTCTCGCGGGCGATGACCCGTGAGCCGATCGCCGCCTGCACCGCGACGTCGAAGAGCTGACGGGGAATCTCCTCCCGCAGCCGCTCGACCAGCTGGCGCCCGCGGTCGTACGCAGCGTCGCGATGGACGACGAGCGAGAGCGCGTCGACCTGCTCTCCCCCGACCAGGATGTCGACGCGAGTGAGATCGCCCGGCCGGAAGCCCGCGAGGTCGTAGTCGAAGCTTGCATAGCCCCGCGTCCGCGACTTCAGCTGGTCGTAGAAGTCGAGCACGATCTCTCCGAGGGGGAGCTCGTAGGAGAGAAGGACTCTCCCTTCGTTCAGATACTCCATGTGGTCGAAGCGGCCCCGCCGATCGGTCGCGAGCTCCATGACCGGGCCCACGTAGTCCTTGGGGACGATCACCGACGCCTTCACGTACGGCTCTTCGACCGTATCGACCTCGCGTGGCATCTCGGCCGGGTTGTGCACCTCGACCACCTCTCCGTCCCGCTTGGTCGCGCGGTAGGCGACGTTCGGCGCCGTGATCAGGAGATCGAGGTCGAACTCGCGCTCGAGGCGCTCGCGCACGATCTCCATGTGCAGCAGCCCGAGAAAGCCACAACGGAAACCGAAGCCGAGCGCGTGCGAGGTCTCCGGCTCGTAGGAGAGCGACGCGTCGTTCAGCTTCAGCCGCTCGAGGGCATCTCTCAGAGCCGGGTACTCGTCGGAGTCGATCGGGAAGATCCCGGCGAAGACCATCGGCTTCACGTCCTGGTAGCCAGGGAGCGCTTCCACTGCAGGTCGCCGCCGTGACGTCAACGTGTCGCCGACACGCAGCCGGGAGACGTCCTTGAGGCCGGTCATCACGTACCCCACCTCGCCTGCCGTGAGCGACTCGACGGGCACGCGGGCCGGGGACAGGACACCGAGCTCTTCGGCCTCGAAGGTCGTTCCCTGTGCCATCGCACGCAATGGTTCCCGCGTCTCGAAACGACCGTCGACGACCCTGACGAAGGCGACGACGCCGCGGTACTGGTCGTACGAGGAGTCGAAGACGAGCGCTCGGGCGGGCGCATCGCGATCACCCGTGGGCGGAGGGATGCGCTCGACGATCGCGTCCAGGACGTCCTCGACGCCCACTCCGGTTTTGGCAGACATCCTGAGCACGCGCTCGGGAGACTCGCCCAGCAGCTCGGCGAGCTCGGCGGCGGTTCCCTCCGGATCTGCCTGGGGCAGGTCGATCTTGTTCGCAACTGGAACGATCTCGAGCTCGTCCTCGAGCGCGAGGTAGGCGTTGGCGAGCGTCTGCGCCTCGATCCCCTGCGCCGCGTCGACGACGAGGAGGGCGCCTTCACATGCCTGCAAGGACCGCGATACCTCGTACGTGAAGTCGACGTGGCCGGGGGTGTCGATCAGGTTCAGCTGGTGTCCTCGCCAGAGGACGCGCACCGCCTGCGCCTTGATCGTGATCCCTCGCTCGCGCTCGAGCTCCATCGAGTCGAGCACCTGCTCGCGCATCTCGCGCTCGGGAACCGCGTCGGTCAGCTCCAGGATCCGATCGGCGAGCGTCGGAAGTTGCGGATCCGGTCCTGCTCCATCGAGGGCCTCACAGGATGATCGCCCATCGAGAGGCGGATGCTGGAGGGCGCGGGGCCAGGACGCAGGGAGCGCTCATATCAAGAGGGATATGGGCGCGACCTTCTCGGGGCTCCCCAGCAAGTGCAAAGCACTTTCTGGGGCAGGACCGAGGGACGAAGCCTCGCGGCGTCCAGCGCCGCATATTGACATGGCCGCTCATCCTGTGGGGCCCTCACTAGGGTCTCAGCGCTCGTGTGCGTCGTCGGCGCGCCGGGCTCGCAACAGTAGCAGCGCGTCCAGCTCCCGAACTCGGAGCGCTTTGGCTGCTCCGAGGTACCCGAGTGCGGCGACCGCCAACCCCGCGCCGAGCGACGCGATCTGCGCACCCAGCCCGCGTCCGAGCCACTCGTCGAGCCCGAACCAGACGGCGAGCGCCAAGGCGGCCGAGACGACTCCCGCAGCCGCGATCCGCAGAACCGCAGTAACCGTCGAGAGGAAGCCGGCGAAGCCGACCCGGCGCCGCATCAGCACGAGCAGGGTTGCGGTCCCGACCAGGTTCACCGCCGACGTCGCGAGCGGAATCCCCCAGATGCCGAAGCTGTAGAAGACCGCGTCCAGGAGCGCGTTCAGCGCGAGGTTGCCGAGCGCGACCGATGTAGGGATCCAGTTCGTCTGGACCGCGTAGAAGCCCCGGTTCAAGATCAGCATCCAGCCGTTGAAGACGAGTCCGAGCGAGAACGCCTGCAGGCACTGCGCGACGACCGTCGTGTCGGCGGCGGTGAACTCGCCGCGCTGGTACACGAGCCGCACGATCGGCTCGGCGAGGACGATTGACACGAGCCCGGCCGGGACGAGCAGGAACGCGATCTGCCTGATCCCGGCGTCGAGTGCGCGGCCGAACCCCGGCTCGTCGCCGCGCGCGACGAGTCGCGAGAGCGTCGGGAAGAGGACGGCGGCGACTGCGACCGCGAACATTCCCTGAGGGAGCATGTACAGCCGAAATGCAGCGTTGATCGAAGCCGGCGCGAGCTCGGGGTCGAGCAGCCTGGACGCGAAGAGCGTGTCGACGACGAGGTTGACGTTGATCAGCCCGATCGTGAGGGTGACTGGGAGCATCAGCGCGAAGACCCTGCGGACCGCGGGATCGCGCCAGTCGAGCGCCACGGTCAACCGGCCGTCGAGCCGACGCAGCCACGGCACCGGCAGCAGGAGCTGGACGAGCGTGCCGGCCACGACGACGCCGGCATAGAGGTAGAGCTCGGCACCTTCGCTCTCGATCCGCGGCACCCCGAGGACGAGGCCGAGGATGATCACGAGGTTCCAGGCGACCGGTGCGAGGGCGGGCGCCGCGAAGTGCTCGTACGTGTTCAGGATGCCGACGACGATCCCGGAGAGCCCGAGGAGCACGACGATCGGGAAGAGGACGCGCGCGAGGCCGACCGCGAGGTCGAAGTCGCCGCCCGGGTTTCCAAACGGGCGCAGGAGCAGCGGAGCGAGCAGGATGAAGATCGCGGTGATCGCGCCGAGGCCCAGGAGCATCAGCCAGAAGAGCGTCGAGGCCACTCGCCAGGCACGCTGCTTCTCGCCGCGCTCGAGCATCTCGTTGAAAACCGGGACGAAGGCGCCGGAGAGCGCCGCATCGGCGAGCAGCGCCCGGACCAGGTTCGGGATCTGAAACGCGACCGTGAAGGCGTTGATCAATCCGGTGACGCCGAAGTAGTAGGCGCTTACCATCTCGCGCACGAGACCAAGCACCCGCGAGAGGCCCGTCGCAAGCGAGAAGACCGCCGTCGAGCGGGCGAGCCGCCGGCCGTGACTACGCGCGTCGAGTGCCGGTTTCACCAGCTCCGGAGCGTCTTCGGGCGTCGTCACCGCTGCCGATTCTCCCAGCGGGTCCTGCTACCATCGCCCGGCCCGCGACCGAGCGGGCATTTCCTCGAATGGCGAACATCAAGCAGCAGAAGAAGCGCGTCCGGATCCAGACGCGGGAGCGTCTCGAGAACCTCCGCTACCGATCGACGATCAAGACGCTGACCAAGCGCCTCGAGTCGGCGGTGGCAGCGGGCGACGCCGAGCTCGTCACGAACGAGCACCGCGAGCTCGTGCGCACGATCGACCGCGCGGCGAGTCGGGGTGCGCTCCACCGGAATACCGCCGCGCGCAAGAAGTCGTACGCGACGAAGATCGCCGCCGGCGCAACTTCCTGACGAACCTCTCCGCGCCGCGTTCCCCACTCCTTTCGACCCGGCTCGCTGACGGGAGCCAGGATCAGCGCAGCCCGGAGACGGGCTTTTCCGGCCCCGAGGCCCGACGCCCCGTCACATCACCACGCGCGAGATCGACGAGAGCACGCTGCACCTCGAGGTCCGCGGTCAGCTTGCTCTGACCCTTGAGCGCTCCGTCGAGCTGCGCGAGCCGGACGACGGCGTCGTGGAGCTCGTCCTCGGAGAAGCCCTCGGCCTGCGCGTAGAGCTTCTGGGCGTAGAACGGGTGTAGGCGCAACTTGCCGGCGGCTTCGCGGGCTTGGACCCCATCCGCCGCGAGACGTTTCAGCGTCCGGAGCCTCGTGATGTGGCCGCCGAGAGCCCCCGCCAGCCGGGATGCGGTGTCCCGCCGCGGGCGTGCCTCGCGCTCGAAGATCGTCTCGCTCGCAGCGAGCGCGGTAGCGGCGTCCCGCCCCGCCCAGGCATCGGTCAGGGCGAACGTCGGCGTGTCCGAGGAGGCCGCGACGAGGGTCTCGACCTCCCGCTCGCCGACGGGCTCCCCTGCGGCCCAGGTGGCGACCTTGTCGATCTCGACAGACAACGCCTGCAGATCTTCGCCGACGAGCTCGAGCAGGGCTGCGCAAGCCTCCGGGTCGGCCTCGACTCCCCGATTCGCGAAGCGGTCCGAGATCCACTTCTGGAGGCCTTTCTTGGGAACCGAGTAGTCGAGGACCTGGCCCGCCTTGGCGCATGCCTTCCAGAGTGGGGCGGTCTTCTTGACCTCGTGGGCGACGAGCGCGAGCACGGTCGCGGGAGCCGGGCTCGCAAGATAGGCGACGACCGCGTCGAGGTCGCCCGTCTTCCAACCTCCCCGCAGCCGTCCGTCCCCGTCTCGCCTCCCGTCGACGTCGTCGACCACGACCAGCCGGGCGTCCCCGAACAGGCTTCCCGAGTTGCAGAGCCGGACCGCGACCTCTGCGGACGTGTCGAGCGCGCTGACGACCTCGATCGCCTCGGGGGCGAAGCGCACGCGGAGCCGGGAGACCGCGGTGGCGATCTTCGGACGATCGCTGCCGGTGAGGAGATAGACGGGCTCGAGCGCCTGCTCCGTGGCCATCCTGCTGCACCCTACCGAGCGGGTCGAGACCGAGCGTGTGAGACGCCGAGGAGCAGAGTCCGCCGTTTTGCGACCACGGCTCGAGCGTGCGACCATCCTCACATGAGGAGAGGAACAGCCGGTCTCGTGGCACTCGTTCTCGCGCTCGTCGTGGCCGGCGCCGACGCGACGGCCCACGGAGCCTCGACCTCGGCGCCGCCGGGAGCGACCGCACGGTGTCGAGACGGCACGTACAGCTTCTCCCAGCATCATTCGGGTACGTGCTCCCACCACGGCGGGGTGGCCGTCTGGCTCGACGGAAGCAGCTCGAGCGGTTCGTCGACGAGCGTCGGCACGACCGTCCTGCTCTCTCCGCGGAGCCGGGCGTACGGCTGCCGTCGCGGCGAGGAGCCGGATCGGCGCTGCTCTCCCGGCGCCTACTACTCCCGCCTCACGCAAGGCGTGATCTGCTCTTCCGGATTCCGCACCGGCTCGATCCGCAACGTCCCGCAGTCGGAGAAGTTCGCCGTCGAGCGGGAATACGGAATGCCTGCCACTTACTACGGACACTCGATCGAGATCGACCACATCGTGAGCCTGGAACTGGGCGGCTCGAACGACATCGCCAATCTCTTCCCCGAGCCCGGTTCCGGTCCCGGCAACTACCACGTCAAGGATCGGCTCGAGAACCGCCTCCACGACATGGTCTGCACCGGAGCCATCGCCCTCCGCGCCGCGAGGCAGGGGATCGCCGGCGACTGGGAGGCGCTCTACAGGCACGTCTTCGGAATCTCGATCTCCCGCTAGGAGCGCCGCGTGCCGCGCTCGCGGGCAAGACGAGCACGGAGCCCGATCGGGATCGCCGTTTCGACATCGAGAACGACATGTCCCTCACGGCGTCACGAGATCGCGGATGTCCTCGATCGTCGCCGGTCCGATCCCGGGAACCGCGTCGAGGTCGTCGACCGATGCAAAGGGACCGTTCTCGGTCCGGTAGTCGACGATCTTCTGCGCGGTGACCGGACCGATCCCGGGCAGGCCGTCGAGCTGCTCGAGCGTCGCGGTCGAGAGGCTCACCGGGGGCGACGCACCTCCTGCGGAGCCGGACGCGGCCGTGCCCGAGGGCGATCCGGCCGGCGCACCCCCCGCAATAGCCACACGATGAGGCACGAGCACCTGGGTGCCGTCGACGAGCGGTGCCGCGAGGTTGATCGCCGCGAGATCGGCCTTACGTGTCGCACCGCCCGCCCGGGCGACGGCGTCCGCCACACGATGGCCCTTGCGCAGGCGGTAGAGCCCGGGGCGACGGACGGCCCCGACCACGTGTACAACGAGCCTGTCCGGCACGGCGGACGCGGCCGTCTCGACTGGAAGTGCGACGTCGGGCGCGCTCGCGGTTCCCGTCTTTGCGAGCCGGTTCCCGGCGAGAACGAGGACCGCGAGCAAAGCACAGGCGACAACGAGCACGGTCGAGCGCGAGACGTTGACGGGCACCTGTCGATCGTGCCGGGCGACGTCTCACGCGTGGGACACGTCTTCGTCAAAGATGTACGCCAGCGAGCGGGACGACCCCGTCCCGAGCCAGCCGGGGCCCGCCTACGTCACGAAGTTGACGAGCTTCTTCCCCGGTGCAACGAAAGTCCGGACGACCTCGGCCCCATCGACGTACGCCTGCACGCGACTCGACTCTCGAGCGAGGGCGACGAGTTCCTCCTCGGGCGTGTTCGGCGCGACATGCAGGCGGTCGCGGATCCTACCGTTCACCTGCACGACCACCTCGATCGTCTCGAGCTCGAGCAGAGCGGGATCGGCCTTGGGCCACGACTCCTCCCAGAGCCGCTCGTGCCCGAGCCGCTCCCAGAGCTCCTCCACGACGTGCGGAGCGTACGGCTGGATCAACGACACCGCCGTCTCGGCGGCGAAGCGTGCATCTCGTCCAGCGCGGTCTCGGGACAGCTCGTTGACGAGCTCCATCACCGCGGCAATGGCAGTGTTGAACGCGTAGCGTCGGCCGATGTCGTCGCTGACCTTCGCAATCGTCGCGTGAGCCTTCCGCGCGAGCACGCCTCCCTCAGGCTCACCCGAGGGCGCCTGGTCGACGACGTCGTTGATCACACGCCAGAGCCTGCGGACGAACCGCGCCATCGCCTCGACGCTCGTCTCCGTCCACTCCATGTCCTCGTTGGCAGGGCCGAGGAAGAGGATGTTGAGGCGGCACGCGTCGGCTCCGTAGCGCTCGAGGAAATCGTCCGGGCCGACGACGTTTCCCTTCGACTTCGACATCTTCGTCTTCCCGAGCGTCACCCAGCCGTTCGAGTAGAACCGGGAGAACGGCTCGCGGAAGCCGACGAGGCCGAGCTCGTTCAGCACCTTGACCCAGAACCGCGCGTAGATCATGTGCATCGTCGCGTGGTCGACGCCGCCGATGTACAGGTCGATCGGGTTCCAGTAGTCGACGAGGGCCCGATCGAACGGCGCCGCCTCGTTCCGCGCGTCGCAGTAGCGCAGGAAGTACCAGGACGAGTCGACGAACGTGTCCATCGTCTCGGTCTCGCGCTTCGCCTGCCCCCCGCAGCGCGGGCAGGGCGTGTTCACCCAATCCTCGGCCTGCGCGAGAGGGGGCTGGCCCTTGGGCTTGTAGTCCTCGATGTCGGGGAGCAGGACGGGGAGCTCCTCCTCCGGCACTGGGACGATTCCGCACTCCTCGCAATAGACGACCGGGATCGGGCAGCCCCAGTACCTCTGCCGCGAGAAACCCCAGTCGCGGAGGCGGTAGTTGACCGCGAACCGGCCCCACCCTTCGGCGGCCAGCTTCTCGACGATCCGCCGACCGCCCTCGGGCGCCGGGAGGCCGTCGAACTCGCCCGAGTTGACGAGCACCTCGTCCCCGGTGTGCTCGACGTAGGCGGCGCTCTCGTCCGCGTCGGCGTCAGGTGGTCGCACGACGTGCCGGACCGGCAGGTCGAAGGCGGTGGCGAAGTCGAAGTCGCGCTGATCGTGGGCGGGGACGGCCATGATCGCGCCGGTTCCGTAGTCGGTGAGCACGTAGTCCGCGACGTAGACGGGCAACCGCTCCGCGTTTACCGGATTGATCGCGTGAAGCCCTGTGAAGACGCCCGTCTTCTCCGTCGCCGCAGCGCGCTCCGCGGTCTTCTTCGCCGCCGCGCGGCGAACGTAGTCGCGCACCTCCTCAGACTCGATCCTGGCGACGAGCTCGTGCTCCGGAGCGAGCACGAAGAACGTCGCGCCGTAGAGCGTGTCCGGGCGGGTCGTGAACACGGGCACGTCCTCGTCCAGGCCCTCGATCCGGAAGAGGATCTCCGCACCGTCAGAGCGGCCGATCCAGTTTCGCTGGCGAGCCTTGATCGACTCCGGCCAGTCGAGGGTGTCGAGGTCGTCGAGCAGCGCCTGCGCGTAGTCCGTGATGCGGAAGAACCACTGCTCCATGAGACGGGACTCGACCTCCGCGCCACACCACTCGCAGCGGCCGTCGTGCACCTGCTCGTTCGCGAGAACGGTCTGGTCGTTTGGGCACCACTTGACTGGGGCAGCCTTTCGGAACGCGAGCCCGCGCTCGTAGAACTTGAGGAACTGCCACTGCTGCCAGCGGTAGTACTCGGGCTCGTGCGTCGATAGCTCGCGCGACCAGTCGATCGCCCAGCCGATCCGGCGCATCGACTGCCGGATGTTCGCGATGTTTCGCTCTGTGATCTCGCGAGGATGGCCGCCCTCGCGGATAGCGGCGTTCTCCGCGGGGAGCCCGAAGGCGTCGAAGCCTTGCGGATGGAGGACGCGCATGCCGGAGCGGCGCCGGAATCGTGAGACGACGTCGCCGATCGTGTACACGAGCATGTGCCCCATGTGCAGGGAGCCCGAGGGGTACGGGAGCATCTCGAGGACGTAGCTCTTCTCGCGCTGCTGCTTCAGTTCATCGGTGCCGGGATTCGGAACCTCGAACGCGCGCTGGTCGGCCCAGATCCGCTGCCACTTCGCCTCGATCGCCTGTGGGTCGTACTCCTCCATCGCCTCGCTCGATTCGTCTCCAGGAACGAAAAAGCCTCTCATTCGAGAGGCTCCAAGAGAACGCTCGCAGCCTGCGCCGCGTTCGCTCCCTAGCCTACGTAAGAAGCTGCATCATCGAATTCGAGGGTACCAGGCAGAATCGGCGGATGTTGGAGTTGTTCCCGGATTCCGCGCGGATCGAGGAAGGCGAACTGACGGTCGGCGGACTCCGGGCGAGCGCGCTCGCCGGGCGCTTCGGGACGCCGCTCGTGGTCTACTGCGAGCAGACGCTGCGCGCCCGGGCACGCGAGATCCGAGAGGCGGTTCCGGAGGCACTCGTCCTCTTCGGCTCGAAGGCGTTCCCGAACGTCGCGATCCTGCGCCTCTTCGCGGAGGAGAGAATCGGTGCGGACGTCTCGACGCTCGGGGAGCTGGCGTTCGCGCGCGCAGCCGGGATCGAGGGCGAGCGGCTCGTGTTCCACGGCAACGCGAAGTCCGACGACGAGCTCCGGACGGCTGCGGAGGCCGGCGCGACGGTCGCTCTCGACGCCGAGGACGAGCCGGGGCGCGCGGCCGCGGCCGGGACCCGCCGTGTGCTCGTGCGCGTCACCCTCGGGGTCGAGGCCGACACGCACGAGGCCATCCAGACCGGCCATCACGGCTCGAAGTTCGGCCTTCCTCCGGACTCGGCGCTCAGGACGATCGCGGCGGCGCGCAGCCACGGCTTGGACGTGGCGGGCCTCCACATCCACGTCGGCTCACAGCTCGCGGATATCGCCGCCCATCAGGAGACGATCGAGCAGCTGGCGGCCTTCGCCGCGCGCTGCCGGGACGAGTTGGGCTGGACTCCGGAGGTCGTCGACATCGGGGGCGGCTTCGCCGTCCGCCACGTCGAGGACGAACCGATCGCGCCACTGGGCGAGCTTGCGCGAGCGGTGACGGATGCCGTCGAGCTGGTGTGGGACTCGCGCGCGCTGCCCCGGCCGAGCCTCGTGCTCGAGCCCGGCCGTGCGCTCGTCGGGCATGCGGGCGTGACGCTCTACCGCGTGCGCTCGGTGAAGCGGCTCGCCGACGTGACCTGGGTCGCGGTCGACGGCGGCATGTCCGACAACCCAAGGCCGCAGCTCTACGGCGCCCGCTACACGGCACTCTCGGCGACGCGGGCGGACGAGCCGGCGACCGAGAACGTGAGCATCGCCGGCCTCCACTGCGAGTCGGGCGACGTGCTGATCGACGACGTCCTCCTGCCCGATCCTCGCTCGGGCGATCTCCTCGCAGTTCCCGCGACCGGCGCCTACGCGCTCGCGATGAGCTCGAACTACAACGCGACCCCGCGGCCGGCAGCCGTTCTCGTCGCCGACACGGAAGCTCGCCTCATCCGCCGTCGCGAGACTATCGACGACCTGCTCGCGTTCGAGTACCAGGAGTAAGCTTGTCCTCGTGACGATCGTCTCATAGAGGAGACGCAAGAGGACGGGAACGTGCGGGCGTTTCTCATCGGCTCAACGCTGCTGACGGCTCTCTTCGCCGCCGTCGCAGTGGGTCGTGGAGCGCAACCGACTCCCGCGCAGGCCGAGACCTCTTGCAACGCGAGCGTCGTTCACTACGAGCAGAACAGGGACGCGGGCCAGGGGCTTACGGAGCTCCCCTGGATCGCGGGCGGACGCGGCCGGCAGCGGATCGTGGGGTACCTCTTCTACTACCCGAGCGTCCTCGGCGACCGACGCGCGAACCAGGAGCGCGGCGTCGTCATTCCGACCGGCGGCGCGGTTCCCAGTGGCGCGAACGCGAAGATCCTGTGGGTGCCGCGCGGTCCCTCGGCCCTCACTATGCTCCTCACCGCCCGTCAGCTGGACGGGCCGGGAGCCTTCCGGCAGCGTCTGCACATCGCGAGCGGCGGAAGCTATCCCTCGATCATCACGATCCCGCGCGCTGGATGCTGGCAGCTCACGCTGCGGTCGGGAAAGGCGCACGCAACGGTCGTGCTGCAGGCGATAGACGCAGCTCCGTCCGGCACATGCGATGCAACGCCGATCCGTGAGGAGCCGAATCCTGCGCTGCTTTCAACTATCTGGATCGAGACGATCGGCGCCTCGCGACCCATCTACGCCGTCGGCTCAATCCACGACGGCGGCTCGGCGAGCGAGGGCGCCACCATCGCGACGGGCGGGCGGAAGGTGATGTGGGTGCCCAGCGCGCCGGAGTCGGTTGGCCTCTCGCTGACCGTCATTGGCCGTCGCCTGGACGCAGTCGAGATCTTCCGGCAGCAGTTCCCGGTCGCATATGCGATCACGCCTCCGGTGGGACCTGTCTTTCCTTCGACAATCGACATCCCAACTCCCGGCTGCTGGCTCCTGACGGTCCGCGGCGCGAAGGCCGCCGGGATCGCAGTGTTCGGTGCGGTCGCCCTAACGAGCAACTGACGCCGACTAACGAGCGCGCGCGCCCACGATGCCCGGGCGCACGAGGCGCGGCGGCGCGACGAGGCCCGCGTCTTTGATCGGCGGATTCGACGGCTCCGCCAGCAGCGGCGCGCCAAACGACGCGCGCACCCGCTCCTCGGGCGGCTCGCCGTAGAGCGTCGTCCGCTGCCGCGGAACGCGCCCCGCCGAGCGAATCAACGACTCCATACGCTCGGGCGGCATCTCCTGCCCGAAGAGCGCTCCGGCCGAACGCGAGATCGACTCGTTCATGAGCGTTCCGCCGAGGTCGTTGACTCCCGCTCGGAGAGCCTCGCGGGTGCCAGCGGGGCCGAGCTTCACCCACGACGCCTGGACGTTCGTGATCCAGGGATGCAGCGCGAGCCGGCCGACCGCATGCACGAGCAGCGCCTCCCGGAACGTAGGCCCTCGGCGCGCGAGGCCCTTGACGTACATCGGCGCCTCCATCGGCACGAACGGAAGCGGGACGAACTCGGTGAAGCCCCCCGTCCTCCGCTGCTGTTCGCGGGCGCGCGTAAGGTGCCGCGCCCAGCTGCGAGGCGAGTCTGCGTGCCCGAACATCAGCGTCACGTTGGAGCGGAGCCCGGCGCGATGCGCCGTGTCGTGGACCTGGAGCCACTGCTCGGTCGTCACCTTGTCCGGGCAGATGACTCGCCGCACCTCGTCGTCGAGCACCTCGGCGGCGGTGCCCGGAAGCGAGCCGAGCCCGAGGTCGTGCAGGCGAGCGAGGTACTCCTCGAGCGAGAGACCGAGCGTCGCCGCCCCCTGCCAGATCTCGAGCGCGGAGAACGCGTGCACGTGGATTCCCGGCACGGCTTCCTTGATCGCGCGAACGACGTCCGCGTAGTAGTCGCCCGTGAAGGCCGGGTGAATCCCGCCCTGGAGGCAGACCTCGGTCGCCCCCCGCTCCCAAGCCTCCTGCGAGCGGCGGACGATCTCTTCGAGCGGGACGAGGTACGGCGCGCCGCGCAGGTTCTCGGCGAGCTTTCCCTTGGAGAAGGCGCAGAAGCCGCAGCGGAAGTAGCACACGTTCGTGTACTGGATGTTTCGGGTGACGACGTAGGTGACCTCGTCGCCGCACACCTCGCGCCGAAGCCGGTCGGCGGCCACGAAGACGCGGTGTGCTTCCCCGCCGCGGGCCCCGAGCAGGCGCGTCAGCTCGTCCTCGCCGAGCTCGTCCCCCGCGAGGCCGAGCGGAAGCGCGTCGCGCTGCACGAGGAACGGGATCGCCCCGAGCTCGCCAGGCGCCCAGGCATCGTCTCGCGCATGGCCGGTCGCGTCGGCCGCACGCCGGACGAAAGGCGCCACTGTGGGATCGCACCAGCGCTCGAGCCCGGCGACGTACTCGGGGTAGATCGGTAGCCTCGGCGCGAGCTCGAGCCCGCGGCTATGCGTCGCTTCGGCCAGACGCGCCATCTCGGGCCAGGGCGCCTCGGGGTTGACATGGTCGACCGTGACCGGGGAGACACCGCCCCAGTCGTCGATCCCTGCGTCGAGAAGCCTTGGAAAATCGTCGTAGGCCAGATTCGGCGGCGCCTGGATGTGCCATTCGGCGCCGAGGACGATCCGAGCGACCGCGACCGTCCAGAGGTGCTCCTCGAGGGACGGCTCGGGATGCGCCGCCATCCGCGTCCCCGGCTTCGCGCGGAAGTTCTGGACGATCACCTCCTGGATGTGCCCGTACTCCTCGCCCAGCGCTCTCAGGGCGAGCAGTGCGTCGACCCGCTCCTCCCGTGTCTCGCCGATCCCGATCAGGATCCCGCTCGTGAAGGCGATCCGGAGCTCGCCGGCAAGCCCGATCGTCTCGAGGCGACGGGCGGGGGTCTTGTCGGGCGACGCCCAGTGCGGGCCCCCCCTCCCCCCCAGCCGCTCGGCCGTCGTCTCGAGCATGATCCCCATCGAGGCGCTGACCGGCCGCAGGAGCTCGAGCTCCGCCCGGTTCATCACCCCCGGGTTCAGGTGAGGGAGAAGCCCAGTTTCCTGGAGGACGAGGTCCGCGCACCGGGCGAGGTACTCGATGGTCGTCTCGCAGCCGAGCCGGGCGAGCTCCTCGCGGGCCACCTTGTAGCGGAGCTCCGGCCTGTCTCCGAGCGTGAAGAGCGCCTCGCGGCACCGTGCCTCGGCGCCCGCACGAGCGATCTCGAGCACCTCGTGCTCGGTCAGGAACGCCCGCTCGCCCCGCAGCGGCGGCCGCGCGAACGTGCAGTAGCCGCAGACGTCACGGCAGAGCTTCGTGAGCGGAATGAAGACCTTCGGCGAGTACGTGACGAGCGGCCCGGGTCGTAGCCGCCGGGCCTCCGCGAGGACCTCGTCGAGCGGCGCAGCAAGGAGATCGCCCCAGTCGAGAGCTGAGTCGAGGGCTGAGTCGAGAGCTGAGTCGAGAGCTGAGTCGAGGGCTGAACCGAGGGCTGAGCCGGCCACCCGCCTATCGTGTCACGCGGGTCGTGTCGACCGTCGAGGCGCAGGATCGCGGTCGACCGGCGACGGTCTCGCTCGTCGTATGGACACACGACGGCAAGAGAGAGAGAAGGGAGGAGAGATGAGGTTTCTGTTCCTGATCCACGGCGACACCGAGGGTGAGGCGGCACTGAGCGTGGGCGACCGCCGCGCGATCGTCGAACAGCACTTTGCCTTCGCCGACATGCTGCGCGAGAGAGGCGCACATGTCGCGGGCGAGGCGCTCGAGGCCGGCGACTCGGCGGCCGTCGTGCGTCCCGGGTCGAATCCCCTCGTCACCGACGGTCCGTTCGCCGAGACGAAGGAGGCGATCGGCGGCTTCTACCTCGTCGACTGTGCGAGTCGCGAGGAGGCGCTCGAGCTGGCCGCTCGAGTCCCGCAGAGCCCGGGCGTCGCCGTCGAGGTGCTCAAGGTCGCCGAGTTCTAAGCGCGAGCCCTGCTTGATGCGCATGCACGCGTCGGCCGTGAGGGTGGAGCGTGTAAGCGCTTGCCGCCTTTAACGGGCAGTACACTCCGGGCGACGAAAGGGGGCGTCCGCGATGTCCGTTCGACGCCTCGAGCACATCCCCGGGTTCAGCATCGACCGTGTAGCCGCCGCGGCAGGCGACGACCCAGACGTCCTCCGTCTGGAGAACCTCGACACCGACATCCCTCCGCCGGCAGAGGCGATAGAGGCGACGCGGGCGGCGATCGGCGAGGACGAAGCGAACAGCTGGTTGCCCTTCACTGGCCGCGACGATCTCAAGGAGTCGGTAGCCGCATACATCGAGCGCCGCGGCGGGCCTCGCTATGGACGCGGAGAGATCGTGATCACGTGCGGCGAAGGCGATGCGATGCTGAACGCCCTCTTTTGCCTGACGGATCCTGGAGACGAGGTTGTGCTCACCGATCCGACGTACGCCGGGATGCTCAACCGTGTCCGGCTTGTCGGCGCAAGCCCGCGGCTCGTATCGCTCCGCGTCGTCGACGGAGAGTGGCGGCTCGATCTCGAAGCACTGTCGGCCGCGGCCGGCGAGCGCACGCGCGTCGTCTTCGTCAACAACGCGTCGTTCCCGACCGGGTGGGTTGCGAGCGACGAGGAGTGGGATGCCATCGCCTCGATGTGCCGCGAGCACGATCTCTGGCTTCTCTACTGGGCCGGATACGAGTGCGTCCTCTTCGACGGCCGGCCGATCCGGCAGCCAGCGGCGCTTCCTGGCATGCGGGATCGAACGGTCACCATCGGCGCGCCTACACTCGAGCAACGCATGATCGGCTGGCGGGTCGGCTGGGTCGTCGCACCGGGCGAGCTCGCAAACGACGTCTCACGTGTCCACATCTACAACGGACTCGTGGCGAGCGGATTCGCGCAGATTGGAGCTCGAGTCGCACTCCACCTGCCCGACGACCACTTGGATGCGGCCAACGGGGAGTACCAGCGGCGCCGCGACGAGACGCTCCGCGCGCTCGACGGCCTGCCTGCAGTGCGCCCGGCCGGAGGCTGGTCGCTCCTGCTCGACACCGCCGCCCTCGGGCTGGACTGCGTCGAGGTCTCCAACCGCCTCCTCGAGGAGAAGGTCGCTGCCACGCCGATGCGGGGCTGGGGCGGAGAGATCGCGGACCGACACGTGCGCTTCGTCTTCAGCAACGAGCCGGTCGAGCGGCTGGCGCTCCTTGGTCCACGCGTCCGGGCTGCGCTGACCGCAGCTTCGTAAGCGCCTCGCCGGTTCAGCTACCGTCGCGCGAAGGGTGGAGTGGAGGGTCCCCACATTGGCCGACGTCCTCGTGGCGCGCCGTCGCATCGCACCTCACCTTCGACCGACTCCGCTCTATCGCTACGCAGGTCTCGACGAGCTGCTCGGAGCCGACGTCTTCCTGAAGCACGAGAACCACCAGCCGGTCGGCGCCTTCAAGGTCCGGGGCGGCGTCAATCTCGTCTCCCAGCTCACGGACAGCGAGCGGAAGCGCGGAGTCATCGCAGCCTCGACCGGAAACCACGGGCAGTCGGTCGCCTTCGCCGCTCGGCTCTTCGGCGTCCGGGCGACGATCTGCGTCCCCGAATGCGCGAACCGCGTCAAGGTCGAGGCCATGCGCGGGCTCGGCGCGAAGCTCGTCTTCCACGGCCGGGACTTCGACGACGCCCGCGAGCACTGCGAGCGCCTCGCCGAGCAGCACGGGTATCGGTACGTGCACTCGGGCAACGAGCCACTCCTGATCGCCGGGGTCGGAACAGAGACGCTCGAGATCCTGGAGGAGGAACCGCAGATTGATGCAGTCGTCGTGCCGGTTGGTGGTGGAAGCGGCGCTGCCGGCGCGTGCATCGTCGCCAACGCGATCAATCCGGAGGCCCAGGTCATCGGCGTCCAGTCGTCGGCTGCGCCGACCGCGTATCGCTCCTGGAAGGAGCGTCGACTCGTCGAGGAGCCCATGGAGACGTTCGCCGAAGGGCTGGCCACGCGGACGGCGTTCGAGCTCCCACAGAGGATTCTCTGGCAGTGGCTCGACGACTTCGTCCTCGTGACCGATGACGAGATTCGCAAGGCGCAGAGGACGTTGATAACCGAAACTCGGAACCTGGTGGAAGCCGCGGGCGCAGCGCCACTCGCCGCGGCCTTTCAGCTCCGTGAGCGGATCGCCGGAAAGCGGATCGCGCTCGTCGTGAGCGGAGGAAACGTCACGCGAGAACAGCTTCTCGACGTGTTGAGCCCCGACCCTGCTGTGCCCGCAGAATCTCGCGAGCTGACGGCGAAGCTCTGAGTAGACCTCTCAGAGCTTCTTCGACGTCCAGATCCCTCCGAACGGGACCCAACGCCCCTTCGTCCAGCGCTGGAGCTGGCCTTGCTGGATCGGAAAGCCGTCGCCCGGGCCCGTCTTGACCGCGATCCCAGGCAGCAGGAACGGGTTCGAGGGGTCCTTCAGCGACCGTGCCTGCGCCATCAGCCCTGCGCGGGTGGGATTCGCCCCGAGCCGCTTGAAGAGCGACACCGTCTCGTAGGCGACCGCCATGCCGTACACGTGGTAGACGTCGTTCACGTTCGCGCCCTTCGCGTACTTCGACATGATCGCCCGGTACGTGCGCACGCCCGGGTCCTTCTTCCAGCGCTCGTCGGTCGGGTCCTTGAGGAAGTTGAGCGCGACCGTTCCCTCGACCGCCTTGTTCTTCCCGCCCTCGGAGGCGAGCAGCATGATGTTCGACGCTGCCGAGACCGCGTTGTCGATGACAGCGGGCCTCCACCCCAGGCGGTTGGCGAAGACGTAGGCCTGGATCGCGAACTTGGGAGTCGCGAAGATCGCGAAGATCCCGGCGTGCGAAGCCTTGAGCTTCGCGACCTGCGAGGAGACGTCGGACGCGGTCACCTCGTAGGGCTGCGCAGCGACAACCTTCACTCCGGAGGACTGCAGGCCGCGCTTGAACCCTCCGAGCAGGTCCTTCCCGTAGTCGTCGTTCTGGAAGAGGACGCCGACCTTCCCGCGCTTCTTCGTCTTCGCGAGGTACTGTCCGAGCACCCAGCCCTCGGCCTGGTAGCTCGGCTGGAAACCGATCGTCCACGGGTACTGCGCGACGTCGCGCCCGAATGTCGTCGCGCCCGAGGCCGCGAAGAGCTGGGGGATCTTGTGCGCGTTCAGGTAGTCGCGGATCGAGAGATTGACCTCGGTCCCGAGCGTGTTGAAGATCGCGAAGGCCTTGTCCTGCTCGACGAGCTGGCGCGTGTCCTGAACGGTCTGCGCAGGGTCGTAGCCGTCGTCGAGGTACTTGTACTGGATCTTCCGCCCGGCGACGCCGCCCTTCGCGTTCACGGAGTCGAAGTAGGCCTTCGCCCCGCGCGCGACGGACGCGTACGCGGCCGCGGGGCCGGTGAGCGGCGCCGTCCCGCCGAGGAGGATCGTCGTCGACGTGATCCCCGGATCGGCCGCTCGCGTCGCAGGGCTCGCGAGCGCTCCGGGAAGCGCGGCGAGCGCGATCACGGCCAGGACAACGGCGGAGAAACTCGTCTTTCTCATCGCGGGACGGCTCCTTTGGCAGGCGCTGGGCTCGGACGAGGTTACCGGCGCCGCGTGAACGCCTCCCCGACGCGGCGGAAGAGCCCGCCGACGCCCGAGGGCAGGACGAACATGAGCAGGATGAGGACGACGCCGTAGACGATCGCCGGCCCGCCCGGCTTCTTCGTCTCGTCGACGAGAAAACCAGGGAGATGGGAGCCCAGGTCTTCACCCTGTGCCCACAGCGGCAGGAACTCGATGAAGATCGCTCCGAAGACGAGACCCGACAGGCCGCCGAGCCCGCCGACGACGACTCCGACGAGCAGGAAGATCGAGAGCGCGATCGGAAACGTGTCCGGATTGACGTACGTGTTCGCGACCGCGAAGAGGGCGCCCGCGACACCCGCGTAGGCAGCGCTGATCCCGAAGGCGAGCGTCTTGTAACGAGCAAGGCTCACCCCGGACGAGACCGCGGCCGTCTCGCTGTCGCGGACGGCGCGGAAGGCGCGACCGGTGCGGCCCCGCAGGATCAGCCAGGCCACGGCGAAGGCGACGAGCGCGATCGTCCAGGCGAGGTAGTAGAGCCAGTCGTTGAAGCTCAGCTGCCTGCCGAGGACGGTGACTCCCGTGAGGCCGCCCGTCAGCTCCGGCTTTCCGAAGAGGTTGATCCCCGTGCCGCCGCCCGTGAAGTCCGCGAAGCGCTTGATCGCGGACGGCATCGCGACCGCGATCGCGAAGGTCGCGAGGGCCAGGTAGAGACCGGAGAGCCGCAAGGCGGGAAGACCGAAGGCGAGACCGACGAGGCCCGCGACGACCCCCGCGACCGGAATCGTCCAGAAGTCCTCGACCCCGCCGCCGATCGGGCCGCCGAACTGCTCGTTCCCGACCATGAGGATCGCGGACGTGTAGCCGCCGATCGCCATGAACGCTCCGTGCCCGAGCGAGATCTGACCCGTATACCCCGTGAGGACGTTCAGGCCGAGGAGCGCGATCAGGTAGATGCCGACGTACGCGTACTGCTGCGCCTTGAAGTCGCTGACGAAAGTCGGCAGGACCGCGACGAAGACGACGAAGGCTGCGAACGCGACGAAGCCGAGCCGGCTCATAGGCGGGTTTCCGGCCTATGAGCCGGTGGTGGAGGGGCGTGGGGAACCCGGAGGTTCCCCACGCTCTCGAGAAGAAGGGGGATGCGCGGGGGAAACATGGTTTCCCCCGCGCATCCGAGCCGAAGGCGAGCGTTGCGTCTCAAACGCGTTTCACCTCCGCGTGCCCGAAGAGCCCGGATGGCTTCACGAGGAGGACGACGAGGATGATTCCGAGCGCGAGCGGCAGCCGCAGTTCTTCGGTGAACCAGCCGAACCCGTGGTACTGGCTCAGGTAGCTGACGACGTTGAGCAGCACCCCGAGTAGGAGGCCTCCGACCACGGCGCCGAGCGGCGAGTCGATCCCGCCGAGCACGGCCGCGGCGAACGCGTAGATCAGGATCGGGGCCATCATGTTCGGGTCGAGGCCGACGCTCGGCGCGGTCAGCATCCCGGCTACGGCCCCGAGCGTCGCGGCGAGGCCCCAGCCGAGCGCGAGCATCCACGTCACGCGCACTCCGACCAGCCGCGCTTCCGCCGGATTCACCGCCGCCGCACGCAGCGCGAGGCCGACCTTCGTGAAGCGGAAGAGCCCCCACAGAAGGACGACGATGCCGATCGTGACCGCGATCGTTCCGATGTCCTGGACGGAGATCGCGACGCCGCCGACGTCTATCGTGTTCGAGGGGAACGGGCTCTCGAGCTGGCGTTGCTCCCCGCTCCACTGCCAGGTCACGAAGCCGTTGACCGCGATGAGCAGCCCGATCGTGACGATGACGATGCGCAGCACGTTGCCGCCTTCGACCGGCCTGATGACGACGCGGTGCGTTCCCACCCCGAAAAGGAACGAGAAGGCGAGCGTGACGACGAACGCGGGCCAGTAGCTCCAGCCGTGATTCACGGTCAACGTCCAGGCGATGTACGTGCAGAGAGTCGCCATCTCTCCCTGCGCGAAGTTGATGACTCCGGTCGAGCGGTGGATGATCACGAGCGCGAGCGCGAGCGCGGCGTAGATCCCGCCCGACGCGAGGCCGGACACGATCTGCTGCATGAAGTCGGCGAAGGCGGCGAGCGGGAGCACGTCAGTAGCCGAGGTAGCTCCGGCGCACGGACTCGTCGTCCTGGAGCTGGTCGCTCGTCCCCGCGAGCGCGACGCGGCCGACCTCGAGGACGTACGCGCGGGAGGAGACGGAGAGCGCGATGCGCGCGTCCTGCTCGACGACGAGGACCGTCAGGCCCTCCTTCGCGTTGAGCTCGCGCACGATGCGGAAGAACTCGCGCACGACGAGCGGCGCGAGCCCGAGCGAGGGCTCGTCGAGGAGGAGAAGCCGCGGACGGCTCATCAACGCCCTCCCGAGCGCGAGCATCTGCTGCTCGCCCCCGGAGAGGGTCCCGGCGCGCTGGGAGCCGCGCTCGGCCATCCAGGGGAAGTACTCGGCGACGCGCTTGACGTCTGCCTTCACTCGTTGCCGTTCGCGCCGCGTGTAGGCGCCGAGCCGGAGGTTCTCGTTCACCGTCAGCTCGACGAACGTGCCACGCCCTTCCGGGACATGTGCGATGCCCGCACGCGCGGCAGCTTCCGGACCGCCGCGTAGCGTCTTGCCGTCGAAGTCGATCACGCCGCTCCGTGCGACCGTTCCCGAGATCGCGCGCAGGGTCGTCGTCTTGCCCGCTCCGTTCGCCCCGAGAACGGCGACGACCTCGCCCTCCCCCACCGTCAGCGACACGCCGCGGAGGGCCTGCACCGGGCCGTAGTGCGCCTCGAGCGCGTCGAGCTCCAGGAGCGTCCTCATGTGTCGCCTAGCTCGTCTTCGTCGGGGATTCCGAGGTAGGCCTCGATCACCGCGGGATCGGCCTGCACCTCGGCCGGAGTGCCGTCCGCGATCTTGCGCCCGAAACTCAGGACGTTGACGTGGTCGGACACGCTCATGACCAGGTTCATGTGGTGCTCGACGAGGAGGATGGTGAGCTCGAGGTCCTCCCGCAGCCGGCGGATGAAGGCGCCGAGCTCGGTGACCTCGTCGTGGTTCAGCCCGCCGGCGGGCTCGTCGAGAAGGAGCAGTTGCGGCCTGGCGACGAGCGCTCGCGCGAGCTCGACGCGCTTCTGCGTCGCGTAGGGCAACCCGGCAGCCGGGAAGTCGGCTCGGTCGCGGAGGCCGACGATGTCGAGGGTCGCGAGCGCCTGTGCGTCGCCGACGCGTCTCCCGCGTGAGTGGGCTCCCACGAGCACGTTCTCGAGGACGGACATCGTCCGGAAGAGCTGGATGTTCTGGAACGTGCGGGCGATGCCCTTGCTCACGATCCGGTGCGGCGAGCCGCGCAGGAGCGACTCGCCGTCGAAGGTGACTTCGCCGGAGTCCGGCTTGTAGAGGCGCGTGATGACGTTGAACGCCGTCGTCTTGCCCGCGCCGTTCGGGCCGATGAGCCCCGATATCTGCCCCTTCTCCACCTCGAACGAGACGCCGTCGAGGGCGACGATGCCGCCAAAACGGAGCGTTACGTTGTCTACCGCCAGCAACGCCATCCCGGCGCGACACCCTAAACCGCGATGCACCCGAGCGCCGGGTTTCCGACTGAGGAGCGGCCGTCACCGCTCGCAACGGCACTCGAGGACAGGTGACTCCTGGACCTTCGGCGAGAGCGGCGGGCCCGAGCCGGGACTAGCGTGGAAGGGTCAGGGGAGTTCGGGAGGGGGAAGGCCCGACAGTAATGCTTCGGTCGCTTTCCCCCCGGGATCCGGGCTCGATACACGCAGGTTTAGAGGGGCCGGGTTTCGCAGGCCACGGAGCTCGGCCCCTTTTGGCTGGTCCAGCGGCGACTGGCGAGCGTACGCGCGCGAAGCCGTCTAGCATCGGCGGCGGTGGACCTGCGGGACACACCCGAGGAAGCCGCGTTCCGCGAACGTCTCCGCAGCTGGCTCGAGGAGAACCTGCCCATGGAGCTCCAAGGTCACCGCGGAGGCGAAGCCCGCTTCGAAGGGGCTGCGCTGCGAGCTTGGAGCAGGGCGCTCTACGACGCTGGCTATGCCGGGTTGACCTGGCCGAAGGAGTACGGAGGCGGCGGCGCGCCGTACAGCTTCCAGGCCATCTGCCTGGAGGAGCTCGCCCGCGCCGAGGCGCCGGCGCACGTCGGCGTGATCGGGCTCGGGATGGCCGGGCCGACGATCATCGCGCACGGAACCGAAGAGCAGAAGTCGCGCTACCTGGCTCCGATCCTCTCGGCGGAGGAGATCTGGTGCCAGGGCTTCTCGGAGCCGGGCGCGGGCTCCGATCTCGCGGGAGTGCGCACGAGCGCGAGGCTCGACAACCACCGCTTCGTCGTGGACGGGCAGAAGCTCTGGTCTTCGTTCGCCCACATCGCCGACTGGTGCATCCTGCTCACGCGCAGCGATCCGAAGTCGACGCGTCATGCGGGCCTGACGTACCTGATCGTCGACATGCACTCGCCGGGCGTCGAGGTGCGTCCCCTGCGACAGCTCACCGGGGAGGCCGAGTTCAACGAGATCTTCTTCACGGGCGTCGAAGTTCCGGTCGAGAACGTCGTCGGAGAGATCGGCGGCGGCTGGCAGGTGGCGATGACCACGTTGCTGCACGAGCGGGGCACTCTCGGCTTCGCTCTGCAGGCGGCGCTCGAAGTGCAGGTGCGCAAGGCCGTCGGGCTCGCGCGCGACAGGGGCGCCGATCCGATCCTCCGTGACCGCCTCGCCCGCGAGTGGATCGAGCTGCAGGCACTCCGGATGACGAACGTCCGCTCGCTCTCGAAGCTCATGAAGACGGGCGTTCCGGGGCCCGAGGGGTCGATCGCCAAGCTCGTCTGGTCGGAGGCGAACCAGCGGGTGACGAAGCTCGGGCTCGAGCTGCTCGGCCCTGACGCCTCGCTCGCAGACGCGAACGCGCCCTACGGCGGCTACTGGCAGTACCAGCAGCTCCGCAGCCGGGGCAACACGATCGAGGCGGGCACCTCCGAGATCCTCCGTTCGATCGTCGCCGAGCGGGTGCTCGGGCTCCCGAGGTCGAGGTAAGTGCCTCGTCCGGCAACAGTTAGGGCGATTCTGACTTCCGATCTGCGGCGCGCTGCGTCGTCCTCAGTCGCGCCAATATCAGTTGATATTGACGCTCCCTGCGTCCTTGCATCGCTTGCATCTCGAATTCCAGAATCGCGAAACCGTCACCGGACGAGGCACTGATGGACCTCACGTTCACCTTCGAGCAGGACGAGCTCCGCGAGCAGGCGCGCGCGTTCCTGGCCGGGCGTCCCGAGCCGGCGTGGGAGGAGCTGGCGGAACTCGGCTGGACCGGGGTCTCGATCGCCGAGGACGCGGGAGGTGCCGGCCTCTCGTTCGTCGAGGAGGCCGTCCTCTTCGAGGAGCTCGGCCGCGCCCTCTACCACGGACCGTACTTCTCGACAGTCGCGCTCGCGCTGCCGGCGCTTCCGGCCGATCTCCGAGCCGAGGTAGCCGCCGGGGAGACGAGCTGGACGCTCGCGCTCGCCCCGCTCGTCTCGGACCTCGACACCGCCGACCGCATCGCGATCGTCGGCGGAGACGGGATCTACGAGCTCGAGGGAGCCGAGCGCGAGGTGCTCGCGACCACGGACGGCTCGCGTCCGCTCGGCGTCGTGCGCGGAGGCGAGCCCGGCCGATTGCTCGCACCGACGGGAGTCCTCGCGGAGATCCGTGCGCGCGCGCTCACGGCACTCGCGCTCGAGTCCTGCGGGGTCGCGGGGCGCGCCCTCGAGCTCGCGATCGAGCACGTCTCGACGCGAGAGCAGTTCGGGCGACCGATTGGCGCCTACCAGGCGGTCTCGCACCGGCTCGCGGATGCGTACACACAGCTCGAGCTCTCCCGCTCGCTCGCGCTCTGGGCGGCCTGGTGCGTCGCCGAGAGCGACGAGCAGGCGACCGTTGCAGCCGCTGCGGCGAAGTCCTCGGCTGCCGAGACGGCGGTTGCGGTCTGCGAGACGGCGATCCAGGTCCACGGAGGAATCGGCTTCACCTGGGAGCACGAGCTGCACCGCCTGTACAAGCGAGCACTCGGGATCGAGAGCTTCATCGCGTCCGGGACCAGGCTCCGCGCCGACGTCGCCGGCGCGCTGCTCGACGGAAAACGGAACATGGCGTCCGACGCGACGTCGGCGCCGGTCGCCGTAAGACAAGGAGGCTGACGTGGACGGCCTGAACATGGACTACCAGCTGAACGTGCCGGCGATTCTGCGGCGCGGCGAGCAGCTTTTCGGCGACAAGGAGATCGTCACGCGACTCCCCGACCGCGGGTGGCATCGCTACACGTACGCGGACTTCGCCCCCCGGGCGAAGCGGCTGGCCGCGGCCCTTCGGAAAGAGCTCGGGCTCGGGG
>WNGD01001751.1_pt1 | contig 34867 bp, 27 predicted proteins | sample 5400671 | NCBI WGS metagenome assembly WNGD01 (sample SAMN13153369, study PRJNA577476) | soil metagenome | isolation source: 40 cm soil or saprolite under grassland replicate 2 | place: USA:California | collected 2016-06-15 | reverse complement strand
TCAACGACGAGATGATCAACGGCATCAAGGCCGGCATTATGGGTCCAATGGCTGGTATCGGCGACTCCATGATTCCCGGCACCTTAATCCCCATCCTGCTTGCCATCGGCATCAGCTTGAGCCAGGGAACGGGGAGTCCACTTGGCCCGATTTTCTACATCATCGCTTACCCGCTGATCATCCTGTCCGTATCGTACTACCTGTTCATGTTCGGTTATCGCTACGGCATGTCCTCCATGAGGCAACTGGCTGAAGCGGGTTTCCGGCGTATTACCTCCTCTTTCGCCGTGCTTGGATTGATCGTGGCCGGTGCCATTGGCGCTTCCCTTATCACGCTGACAACCCCCCTCACGTACACATCGGGGTCGGGGGCGAGCCTGGTGAAAGTCTCCGTTCAGGCGACGCTTGATAAAATCTTTCCCCAGCTGCTGCCTCTCTTGCTGGTCATATTCCTGTGGTGGGGTATGCGCAGCCGTGGCTGGCCGATTAACCGGGCGCTGCTTGTCACGCTCCTGGTTATCCTGGTAGGGTACTTGCCTGGCTTGCTCGGGTCAATCTTCAACATTCCCATACTGTCGGCGTTCCGCATCTTCTAGTAGGGGCGGGAGTGGAGTGGAGCGGAGTGGGGACCTTTATGGTCGCACGTCTCGCCTGTGGTGGCTCGCCATGCGCCAGCATGTGCGACAACCCCACCCACGGGCGACCATAAAGGCCTGCACACCATCCCCCGGATGGCGTTCCCATCAACCTCCCTTCTGCCCTCGCCCCTACGGAGCGTGAGGAGGTTCTCATGATCGGCATTGTACTTGCTGCACACGGGCCTTTGCCTGGTGCATTCCTGGAATCAACGAAGATGATCCTGGGAGACCTGCCACAGGTAGCAAGCATAGCGTTGATGCCAGGTGATAGTCTTGAAGGACTGGTGGATCACCTGCAGACTGCTGTGAATGAAGTGAACACGGGAGACGGCGTGCTCATCCTGCTCGACATGTTCGGTGGCACGCCCGCGAACGCCACGACATTTCTGACCCAACACGCAAACGATGTGCATGCTGTTACCGGTATGAATCTACCAATGCTTCTGGAAACCTTCATGGAGCGTATGAATACGGTTAGGCTCGAGTCACTGGCTGAAACGGCGTTTTCAGCAGGACACACCGGTATTGTGGATATCGTAGCGGCCTTCAAGAAGTTCCAGCAAGATAAGGCAGGATGAGATCGGCTAAAAGCCAATGAGCGAAGTGGAGGGACAGCAATGTCCGAGATTGTATTGAACCGCGTTGACGATAGGCTCATTCACGGACAGGTGATGACGGGTTGGCTTGGATTGCGCAGAGCTAGCGCTATCTGGATAGCAGACGATGCTGTAGCAACGAATCCTATGATGCTGGATATTTTCCGTTTTGCCGCACCTTCGGGGATCAAGATCGAAGCATTCACCATCGATAAAGTTGCCGAGAAATTGCGCGCTTTGAGTGGTGGCCATGATCGCATCATCCTGCTCGTGAAGGTTCCCAAAACCTTCCTGCGCCTGCTGGAGAAGGGCTACAGGGCCTCAGATATCAATTATGGGGCGATGGCCCACAAGGCGAACTCGCGCAATGTAGCCTCAAACTGCGACCTTTCATCCGAGGAGATCGAGGATACGGAAAAATTGCACCAGCAGGGCATTCGCATCTGGATTCAACTGGTGCCATTTGGCGGCCAGAAACCAATTGAATGGGAGGCTGCACGTAAGAAGGCTGGGCTGAAGTAATAGCAGAGATAGGAGGAAATCTTCATCATGGCCTACTGGCGCAGCTATATGGAGGCGATGATCGCGGCGCAACAAGCCATTATGGAACGTGAAGCCTCTCACATCGAAGAAGCCGCGCGAGTCATCACGCAATCCTTACACCGGAGTGGTGTGCTTCATATGTTCGGCTCAGGGCATTCTCATTTGCCACCGGAGGAAGCATTTTATCGCTCCGGCGGTTTGGCAGCCATCAGTCCGTTGCTTGATCCGAGTTTGATGTTCCATGAAGGAACAGAGAAATGTATTGCTCTCGAAAAATGGGATGGTTATGCTACCCGTTTTGTATTGCCGAAATATGAGCTGAGGCCAGAGGATGTGCTGATGGTTTTCTCCGCGTCTGGTCGCAACAATGCTCCCATAGAGGTAGCGTTGGCGGCTCGCGAGAAGGGCCTCTACACTATTGGGGTTACGTCTCGCCGCTATTCATCCTCTGTTCCATCGCTGCATCCGAGTGGCAAACACCTCGCTGATGTCGTAGACCTGGTACTCGATCATGACGTTCCACCGGGAGATACCCTGGTGTCTATCGAGACGATGCCGGAGCTTGGGACGACTGGAGGCGCCTCTACGGCACTGGCTATTATTCTGGTTCATGCTATCGTTGCGTCAGTCATTGAAAATTTCGTCAAGGTGGGCGAAGTGCCACCCATGATTCGCTGCCCCAATGTTGGTGTAGTGCAGGAAGCGCTGCAAGCGAATGCCAGGACCCTGGCGCGGTATCGCCAGCGCCTGCCGCATATTTAGCCCGGGAGTAACGGGTAGGATAAGTCGTGCCCCTATGGAGTATGGAAGGTGTCCTAAGCCTTGCTCAAACATAGTAAACACAAACCGTGCTGTACATCATCACAACCTGGAAGGAGATCAGGATGGGAGCCGACCAATTCTTTAGCGCATTGCGCAATGTATTCAACCAGATTGAAGTAACACAGCTAGAGATCATCAGCAAGGTTGCAAAATGGGGCGCCGGCGCCATCGCAGCCGATCGCCTGATCGTGCTGTTTGGATCAGGGCATTCATTTATTCCAACAATGGATGCCTATCCACGCATTGGAAGCTACCCCGGTTGGCTACCTATTCATGAGCTTTCGACCTCGTATATGCCCACTATACTTGGCAACCAGGCATTGCGACAAGCGCTATACCTGGAAAAAGTGGAAGGATTCGGACGGGTTGTCCTGGAGAATTACCGGCTTGACCCGAAGGATGTGATGATCGTGATCTCCAACTCAGGTGTAAACGCAATGGGTATTGATGTCGCATTGAGTGCCAGAGAACAGGGGCTAAAGACGGTCGCGATCACCTCGCTGGCTCATAGCAGCGAGAGCGAGTCTCGCCATAGCACTGGCAAACGATTGTTCGAGGTATGTGATGAGGTCATTGACACCTGCGTACCACATGGAGATGCCCTGGTCACGATTCCGGGTTTCCCGCATAAAGTCGCATCGGCCTCCACTATCGCCGCGTGCATCATAATGCAATCGCTGGTGGCTGAGGTGGCGCAGAACCTGGCTGAACGCGGCATTCGGTTGCCCGTATTTCCCAGCCATAACGCTGGGATGACACCTGAACAACGCGCGGCAATCGATGCCCTGGCTGATGCATGGTATGTCGAACATGCACGCCGCACAGCGGGTATCTATAAATGAGGAGATATGCATTATGTTGCGACGGCAAGGAAAGAAAGAAGCGCCTCAAGATGTCATGAGCCGTCAGGAAACCGCCATATGGCTGGGGCGGTCCCTGTCTACCAATGAAGTGACTTTGCGCGTTGTGCTGGAGCTGCTCGACGTGGTTGCCTTTCAGCAGGCTATTATCAAGCAGTTACATGAACAGGGTCATTCTATAGCTGCACATGATAATGGTCAGGCTTCCGAGCCATCATTGAATATCGAGCCAGGCACCTCGCAAAAAATAGTAGAGAAGCTCACCCAATTGCGCGAGGAACTTGACCCGGTTTTGAAAACGGTTGAAGATGCTTGCCAGCGATTAGAGAAGATGATCCAGCCAACCTGAGTGGGAGTTATGCGGGGGGAGCATCAGGCTGCGAGAGGAGACGCCATTGAGCGTAGCAAGAGAGATTGTGGTTCATCACTATGATACCTTCCCAGATTATCCACTGGCCGAAGGCCGCTTACTTGCAGGTTATGCAGCGCTCGGTCAAAGGATGGTGAGTAGCCCTCCGATTTATCGAGGGGGTGTTCGCCTCTGGACAATCGACGGAATGAGCGGGGTAGCCTGGGATATACTGGAGGCTGGCTTGCAGGAAGCACTCGCGGCGTATCGGGTTGTATTCATTGATGTAACTGAAGCGCGTCTAGAAGGTGAAGCCGTGAGGCAGTTGCTGGCCGGTGCGCTGGATAATGACGATGTGGTGTTTGGTAAGCTCTACCAGGGTAGTTTGCTTGATTTCTTCGATCCTGACAAGCTGAGGAATGTGCGAAACCGGGTACTTGAGGAAGTATGCCAGGCTGAGTTAGTCGTGTGCTTTGGACAAGGTAGTGCACTGCTGAACCTGGATGGAGGAAAAGCATGGGCTGATCTACCTAAAGAAAACATCACTGGCATGGCATCAGCGGGACGCGATATCTTGCTCGGTACACCCGTCTATCCCGCTGTAAAGAGCATGTATTGGGTGGACTGGCCTGTGATGGAGCGCCACAAGACCGCGCTGCTGCCTGAACTTGATCTCTACCTTGATATAGCAAATCCGCAGAACCCACTATTTGTAGAAGGTTCTGCTCTGAGAGCGTCCTTATCTACATTGTCCCGCCAGCCATTTCGGGTCAAGCCTGTCTTTTATCCGGGTGCATGGGGTGGCCAGTGGATGAAACATTATATGCAGCTTGACCCCAGCAAGCCAAATTACGCCTGGTCGTATGAACTCATCACGCCAGAAAACGGCGTCGTTTTTCGAGATGGTGAACTGAGACTCGAAGTCCCTTTTGAAATGCTCATTGCCCAGGAAACCATCAACGTGCAAGGGCCAAAGGTGGCTGAACGCTTCGGCACCAGTTTCCCCATACGTTTCAACTACGACGACACGCTTGTTGGTGGCAACCTCTCCTGCCAGGTTCACCCTCGCACAGAGTACATGCAACGTGAATTTGGCCTCAGCTATACCCAGGATGAAACCTACTACGTCTTAAAAGCTGGCGAAAAAGGGCTATGCTATCTGGGGTTAAAAGAAGGCATAGACCCGGATGCCTTTCGTCTCGCAGCAGAGCGGGCACGTGATGAAGGGATTGCCTTCGATACGGAAGAATTCGTGAACGCCTGGCCGACACGTATGCACGATCTCTTTCTCATTCCTGCGGGGACAGTACACAACAGCGGAGCAAACAATGTTGTCCTGGAGATTAGCTCGACACCATACCTGTATACGTTCAAGATTTACGATTACCTGCGGCGCGATCTCGCTGGCGAACTACGCCCCATTCATATCGAACGAGCCTGGGACAATATAGACTTCAGTCGTCAGGCACGCTGGGTACGGCAGAACCTGATCCCTTCGCCGCGCATTATCCAGCAAGGGGAGGGTTGGACGGAATACCTCATCGGCGAGCATCCCCTGATGTTCTTTGCTATCCATCGCGCAGAGTTCTGCGATCATTTCGAGAGCAATACAGGCAAAGAGCGCTTTCACGTCCTCAACCTGGTGGAAGGAGAACAGGTGCTGGTAGAATCGGAGCATGGCATTCACCCCTTGCACTATGCCGAAACGATCGTCATACCGGCGGCAACTGGCCGCTACCGCCTGCACAATCAAGCCAGGGGCGTATGTAAGGTGGTCAAGGCATTTGTCAGGTGAGGAGTGAGAAAGAAATGGGGGGTTATTATGGAGCAAGATTTCACTATTGTCCAACAGAACGTACCTACCATGTATTTTATTGGTGTAACCACAGGCCAGTCATCAATTATGCACCTCTTTCCGCTTTGGGCAGAGGTATTGAGCCTCAATCATGCACAACTCGTCGGAGTAGATCTGCCACTGCATGCCGCGCCTGAGCAGTACAGACAGGTCGTAGCGCAAATCAAGAACGACCCATTCTCGCTGGGAGCCCTTGTCACCACGCATAAAATCGACCTGCTTCAAGCCACCTCTGACATGTTCGACTCCCTGGATCGTTATGCCCAGTTCTGTCAAGAGGTTTCCTGCATTGTGAAGCGCGATGGACCGGATACATCGGGCCTCTACGGCTACGCCAGGGACCCGATCAATTGTGGCCTGGCTTTGCAGCAAATCATTGAGCCAGGCTACTGGAACCATAGTAGGGGCCATGTCCTGTGCCTGGGAGCGGGCGGCTCTGGCACCGCCATTACAGTCAGCCTGTTGATGCAACCTGACGCTGGCAACGGGCCGCAGCGGTTGGTCATCGTCAGCCGCAATCAACCCGCTTTGGACAAACTGCGCGCGATAGTGGAGCAATTGCCTGCGACGATGGAAATAACCTACATAATGAACGAGGATCCACACACGAACGACCAGCTCATGGCCGAATTGCCGCCGGGTTCACTGGTCATCAATGCCACTGGCATGGGCAAGGATCGCCCAGGGTCCCCCATCACCGATGCAGGGGTGTTTCCCACGCAAGGCATCGCCTGGGAACTCAACTACCGGGGGAAACTGGATTTTCTACATCAAGCCCTTGCTCAACGGGAACTGCGGCATCTCACCATTCACGATGGGTGGCGCTATTTCATCATCTCCTGGGTGGATCATATTGCCGAGGTCTTCCATGTCAAGGTGACAACAGAGCAGTTCGATCAGTTAGCCGGAAAGGCCGAGATGATACGAGGATGACAGGCAAAGCGAAAGGAGAAACAAGTGGCAAACGAGCAAAATAACCTGTTGTTAACCACGACGGTGGGTAGTTACGCTATGCCAGGCTGGCTATGCACAGCAGCCGAGGCCATGAAGCGCGGAGAGTATGGTTCCTATGATATTGAAGAAACCCTGAGCGATGCTACGGATATCGCCATCAACGATCAGTTGAAAGCTGGCGTAGATATCCTGGTGGACGGTGAAATGCGCCGCCTCGACTTTGTCATGGGCTTTTATGATCACCTGCAAGGCGTACGCCTTTTACCAGCCAGGCGCACGCTGGGTCCCGAAGGCCATGATATGCGGCCAAAATGGCAAGTGCTGGAGCCGATACAGGCGCCTGAAGGCTTGCGGACAGTGCCTGATTTTCGTTATTTACAGAGGGCCACAGCAGATTCGGGCAAATCTCTCAAAGCTACAGTGCCCGGCCCTTTTACGCTTTCTGGCAGGCTCGATCCGGGTACTATCTACCGGGATCGGATGGAAGTAGCCTGGGCATTGGTCCCCATCGTGAACCAGGAACTACGCGAACTGGTGAAGGCTGGGGCAGAGTTCCTACAGATCGATGAACCTTCCTTCGCGGTCTATCCGGAACGAGTCAACGATTATGTCGCTCTCTGGAATGCAGCCGTCGCGGGTGTGAACGCCAGGCTGGCTATGCACACCTGCTTTGGTAACTATCGCTGCAAACCTGTAGGGAAACGGCTCTATCGTCCATTGTTCCCACGCTTACTGGATGCGAAAGCTGACCAGCTCATCCTGGAATTTGCTAATCGCGAGATGGCTGAATTAGAACTGCTGCGCGAGATTGCTGGAGAGCGCGAGATAGGAGCAGGCGTGGTAGATGTCAAATCGTACTATATCGAGAAGCCGACAGATGTGGCCGAGAGAATACGTATGCTGCTCAAGTACGTAGAACCCACACGTTTACAAATCCTGCCTGACTGCGGATTCAGTCAGACAGCACGTTGGGCAGCCTTCGCAAAAATGCAAGCCATGGCCGCAGGTACAAAAATCGTACGGCGCGAAATCGGTGGGGAGATCGATTAAATGGCTACAGTGATGACAGTAACAGGCCCAATAGAACCATCACAATTGGGCGTCATTTATGCTCATGAACATTTATTGGGAGGTCCGCCCGAGATGTTAACTCGAAGACAAGTCTGCCCGCAGCTGCCTCGTCGTCTCAAGATCCACCTCAAGCCCATCAGCGGTGAAGGCAACGCCGTAATCGCGCTCGGCCCCTGCGCGTGTGACATAGCCATCAAGGACATCGCGGCGCACCAGTTCAATGTCTCGCTCCCAGGGGTTACCAAAGCCACCTCCGCCGCCAGTATTGATGGTAACAATATCTCCTGCTTTTAAGGCAATGTTGTTAGCCTTGAGCGGCTTGAGCAACTTCCCTGAACTCTTCCCCTCGATTATATTCTCGGGGCCAATGGCGTCATGTCCGCCGAATAGACCCCAGGCAGGTGTTTTCGAGCGCTCAAACCAGAGGTAGAGCCCGCAATCGGCTTCTAGATGGTATGCGCGGTCCAACCCACAACCCCCGCGGAATTTCCCGGGACCGCCGGAGTTGGGACGGAAGCGGTAGTGGCGGATTTGTACCGGGTACTTGGACTCGAATACCTCCACGGGCATGTCCTTAAAGCCGCCGTTGACGTTGTTGATCAACCCGTCCTGTCCATCACCGCTGGCAAAGGCGCCCCAGCCACCAGGATTCGCCTCGACAGAGAGGAAGGGTATGTTGCCTTTGCGCGGGTCCAAACCGGCCAGGTAGATGACCATTGAATCGCCGTAATGCGCGCCCGCAGCCTTCTGGGGGAGAGCCTGGGCGAGAGCCTTGACGATCAGATCGATCAGCAAGCCCAGCGGAGTGAAGTACCACTGGCAGGCCGCCGGTTCCTGGGCGTAGAACATCGACCCCACCGGGGCAGTGACCGTCAGCGTGGGAAATGTGCCGCCGTCGACCGGCCGGTCGGGGTTGATAAGTAACTTGTAGGCAACGCGTGCCGCCGAGATCGTCTGAGCGATACCACAGTTAAGCGGTCCCGTTGTGGCTGGCGAAGACCCTGCCAGGTCAATAGCCATCTTATCACCGGAAACGTCGACGCGCACTTTGACCACCACGACTTCCGTGCCGATACCATCATTGTCCAGGCAACCCTCGGCAGTGTACATGCCATCAGGGATGGCGGTGATGGCTTCGCGGTCCAGTTGTGCTGACTGGCGGAAGATTTCGTTGCGTGCAGCCCAGATGGTTTCCAGGCCAAAACGGTCGATGATCGCCTGGAAGCGGTCTTCACCCTTGCGACAGGCAGCGATCTGCGCGTTCATATCGCCAACCAGAGAATAGCCAAAGCGTCCATTGCGGCGCAGGATATCCACGATATCCTCACGCATCTGATAACGAGAACAAATCCTGGTCGGACCGAAGCGGAAGCCCTCCTGGTAGATGTTGACCGAATCCATTGGCCCACCGGGGTCTTTCGCTCCGACATCCAACCAGTGCGCGCGTGTAGCTGCGAAGCCAACCAGGCGCTCGCTCCAGAAGATGGGAGCGAAGATTGTAGCGTCATTGAGGTGTGTTCCCTGCATGTAAGGATCATTCATGTAGAAGATATCGCCCGGCTCGAACACCTGCTTGCCGAACATCTCCATCGTCAGTTTGACGCAGATTTCGAGGTTGCCCAGGAAAAGCGGAAGCCCCGAGGATTGGCCTAGCACTGCGCCGTTTTCGTCAAGGAGCGCCACCGAGCAGTCCTTGCCCTCGTAGATGATCGGCGTGTAAGCGGAGCGAATCAAGGTGACGTTCATATCCTGGGCACAGGAGATGAAGAAGTTTCTGATGATCTCGGTGGTGATGGGATCAATTGCCCTGGTGATCTGTGTCATGCTTCAGCACTCCTCGCGTGTGATGATGATATTGCCCAGTTCATCTACCCTGGAAATCCAGCCCGGCGGAACCACTGTCGTTGCCGTTTCCTCTTCAATCACATGCGGCCCTGCCAGGACTATGCCTATAGGAAGTTGCTCACGGCGATAGAACTGCGCCGGCACGGCCTGTCCCTGAAAGATGACATCCCGTGTGCTCATATCGTAGCTCTGCTCCTCTTCTACAGGTCGGAACCCAGCGGTATGGCGCTCCAATTTCCCGAAAGCGGCCACCCGCAGGTTCACGAACTCAATAGGTGCCCCTGGAGTAGAGTGGCCGTAGTGTGTCTTATAGGCGTCGTGGAAGCGAGTAGTTAGAGCTTCCAGACCATCCTCTCCGTTCTCAAACGAAACCGGCACATTCACCGAGTACTCCTGCCCAATGTAGCGCATATCGGCGGTGCGCAGGAAACCCATATGCTCGCCGGGCACCTCTTCACTGTGCAGGATCGCGCGCCCCTGCCCTTCAAGTTGCCCGTAGACACCTTCCAGGTCCTCCCGTGTCGTTGCCTGCATGGTTTGGTAAAATGTCTGGGTCAGATCGTGCCGCACATTGGTCTGCAACATGCCCCACGCAGAAAATGTTCCCGGTGCCCAGGGCACAATGACCTCCTTGATATCCAGTTCTTCTGCCAGGGCTACTGCATGCATTGGTCCGGCCCCACCAAAGGCCACCAGGGAGTACTCTCGTGGATCGATGCCCTGCTTCACTGTGATGGTACGCATCGCGTCGGCCATCTTGGCATTGATCACCGCCAGCATACCCTCGGCCAGTGCCTCGGCAGTGAGCCCGAGCTGATCGGCGACACCGCGAATGGATTTCCCGGCTGCCTGCTCGTCAAGCTTCATATGCCCACCCAGGAAATAGCCAGGGTTCATGCGTCCCAGGAATAGATTCGCGTCGGTCACCGTGGGCTGTGTTCCTCCCAATCCATAGCAGGCCGGACCCGGATCGGCACCGGCGCTGCGCGGTCCAACACGCAATGCTCCCGCCTCCAGCCAGGCCAGCGAACCGCCACCGGCTCCAATGGTATGGATATCGACGAGCGACATCAGGACAGGTAAGCCTTCTAGCGCTGTTTCAGTGGAGAACGAGGGTTGACCATTGATGACCAGGCTGGCATCGAACGAGGTTCCACCCATGTCGACACAGAGCAGGTTTGGCCGATGCAGCGCCTGGCTCAAAGCCTGGCCTCCGATCGTGCCGCCAACAGGACCTGAGAGAAACGTCTGTATCGGCAGACTGCGCGCCGCAGTGGCGGTCATCACGCCTCCATTCGACTGCATGACATACAGGGTTGAGCGCAGCCCACGAGCGCGGGCCTGGAGAACCAGGCTGCTAAGATAACGTTCCACAATAGGCGCAACGTAGGCATTCAGCACCGCCGACGAGGAGCGCTCGTATTCTCTCCATTCCCTGGCAATTTCGTGGGAGAGCGAGATCGAAAGTCCCGGCACTCGCTCCTGCAGGAGCTTCCGGGCCTGGAGTTCATGTTCAGGGTTCACATAGGCATGCAGGAAACAGATGGCCACTGCTTTAATACCTTCAGCGCGGATCTTCTCAATAACCGGCTCGAAGTCCTCGCAGCGCAGCTCCTCCTGTACCGAACCATCCCAGCGTACTCGCTCACGCACCGTATGGATATCACGCGGCGGGATCAGTGGCTCCGGCTTACGGTACTGCAAGGCATACAGCTTCTTGCGATCACCTCTTGCGATGGTGTAGACATCGTGAAAGCCAGCAGTAGTCACCAGCAGTACACGCGCCCCACGCCGTTCCAGAAATGCGTTCAGCCCGACGGTAGTGCCGTGGACCAGGAACGCAACCTGGCCAAGGTTGCCGATCAAATCTGTCAAACCGGTTATGACGCCCCGTGCCGGGTCATCCGGCGTGCTCAGGACCTTGCCGGTGAAGGCATATTCCTTCTCCTCGTCATAGACCACAAAATCGGTGAATGTTCCGCCGATGTCAACTGATACACGGTATCTCGACATGACACTCCCTCCCCTGTATGTTTCGTGCTACGCCCTTGGTATACTGTACGATCCCCACGAAACCAAGCAAGAAGCCGCCGACCAGAAAGGCAACGAAAATGCCGGCCATGATCCAATCTCGCGTGTCAAACACTGTCGGCTCTAACTCGGTCCGATGATCTATGTCGTAACCAAAACCGCGAGACATCATCGCCGCCGCCATTGCTTCCGCTGCCTGGAACGAGCGGAAGAATGTAGGGATGGAGATTGAGGCGTAGGCGCGAAAGCGAGCAATAGGATTTGAGGTCTTGACCTTCCAGGCACGCGACTGCTGAGCCTCCATGACGGAAATCAACTGTCCTACAATCACGGGGATATAGGCGATGGTCATCGAAAGGGCCATGCCTATCTCCGGCGGAATCTTCATTCTCGTGGCTGCCAGGGCCAACTCGGAAGGCGAGACGGTTTTAATCAGAATGAGAGCGCTTGATACAATCGTGAGCAGGCGAAAGATGGTCCCGATAGAGAAGACGATGGTTTCCCAGTAGACGGGAACAGGTGGGATGACAGGCGTTCCTGGCTGGACAACATAACCGATCAGGTGTGCCGAAGCAGGATGTGGCGGTCGCCAGAAAGCGATGTTTGCAACCAGCACAAACAGGACAAACGGTAACACCGGGAGTATGTTTTGCAAGCTCTGTTTCACAGGAATAGCAGCGACGCGCCCGTAGATAAACACACTCACCAGCAGCAGGAAGAGGAAAATGGGATCGTTCCAGGTGGCGAGTGTGACATTGATCGATAGCCACCACAACAGCTTCACGCGAGGATCAAGCTGGTGAATAATGGTTCCTCTATCCTGGTAAGCAAGTTCAAGTGCCATGGGTAGGCCTCCGATTTATCGTGGGACCAATCCGCACGTTATACAACGATGAGAGCGCTTCGTCAACAGTCAGCCATGCGCCCGGATACCCCAATGCCTGGCCAAGCCGTATGACCTGGGGAGGACGGAGCGAAGAAGTGCGCAGCGCTTCTTGTGAGCTGAACGCTTCACGGGCGGGCGCATCGAGAATGACCTGGCCATTCGCCATAATGATCATCCGGTCGCAATATTCAGCCGCCAGATTCATGTCGTGAGTGATGACAATGATCGTCTGCCCTTCCTCGTGGAGGCGTACAGCAAGATCCATGATTTCCTTCGACCGTTTGAAATCCTGCCCCGTCGTCGGTTCATCGAGCACGAGGATAGAGGGCTGCATCGCCAGTACGGAGGCCACGGCAATGCGCTGTTTCTCACCCATACTCAGCAAGAAAGGGTTCTTATCCAGCAGATGTGTGATCTCCAGTTCCTGCGCCGCCTGTTTCACGCGTTGGTCAACCTCGGCCTCGGGAAGTCTTACATTCTTTAGTCCGAAGGCCAGTTCGTCGTAGACCTTCATTTTACAAATTTGCGTATCGGGATTCTGGAAAATGAAGCCGACGGTCACTGCCATTTCATTGATAGACGCTTTTCGCGTATCTAAGCCTGCCACGGTCACCGTGCCCCTGGTCGGTTTGAGCAGACCATTCAAATGTTTTACCAGCGTCGTCTTGCCAGAGCCGTTCTGCCCAAGGATAGCGACGAATTCGCCACGGCGGATTTCGAGATTGAGGTCATGTACGGCGACGGTGCCATCCCTGTAGATATGTGTCAATTGGCGCATATCGACGGCCACTGCTTCGTGGTTGTGCTGTACACGCCGGGGAGGTGGTTCGGGCAAGTGTGCGAGCGCTTCGCGGTCGATGAGGGGACTGAGTGTTGCGATGGCCTCGTCAACATCCAGCGGCAGCGTATCGATAGGCCAGCCAGCCTTACGCAGCCGGGCCGCGAGAAGCGTTACCTGTGGCACGCTGAGCCCAACGGAGTCGATATACTCGACGTGTTCGAGCACCTCTCGCACGGTTCCCCGTTGCAGAATCTTCCCCTGATCCATTACGATCATCTCGTCTACCAGGTGCACCAGTTCTTCCAGCTTGTGCTCTACAAGGAGTGTGGTTCGTCCCTCCTCGCGTGCCAGCTGTGCCACGAGTCCGAGCACTTCCTGGCTGCCAATGGGATCAATGTTCGATGTAGGCTCGTCGAGAACCAACGTAGCGGGGTCGAGTGACAGGATAGCCGCCAGGGCACAGGATTGCTGCTGCCCACCGGAAAGGTTATGTGGGTTCTTACGACGGTGAGCCGTGAGCCGTGTCAGTTCGAGCAGGTATTCGGTACGCTTGCGAATGACGTCCACCGGTAGTCCGTAATTGCAGGCACCAAAGACGATCTCCTCTTCGACCGTCGGATTAAATAACTGGGTATCCGGGTCCTGCTGCAGCACGCCAACGATTTTGGAGAGAGCGCTGACTCCGTACTTGCGCGAATTATATCGCCCAGCAATCGTGACTTGTCCACGCATTTTGCCCTTGAATTCGTGGGGGATCAAGCCATTGGCAGCCCGGCAGACCGTCGTCTTTCCGGCGCCGCTAGGGCCGGTAATCAGCACTATGTGTCCTTCTGGGAGGTCAAGCGATATATCTTCGGCAACGTTGGTGTCTCCTTCTCCGTACGCGAAAGTGAATGTGTTATAGTTGAGCGAGTACACCTTGCTTTCGTCAGGCACGAGGCGGCCCTCCATCCTCTTTAGTACGTTTTACTCTTTCGCTTCAGGCGCGGTTCCTTATTTTGCACGGGGAAACCTGGCAGGGGCAAGCCTTGCCCCTGCCAGGTTGCATTTCGGTGCGCAAACATTTGAACTGCACTCTTCCGCCCCTGCGCGACGGCGAACAAACCACTACCTAACTGGCTGGGCTGGCTGGAGCATCTTCCTCTTCCTTTTCCTTCTGCCACGGCCAGCGCCACTGCGGTGCTACATACTTGGGTACGCTTGCCAGGACGATGGCGGGGATCAAGAAGTAGATGACCAGGTAGACCCAATAGGCATAGCCGAACTGCAAACTAATCTGGGCCCAGAAGGGGATAATCTTCAGAACGAAGGAATAGAGCCCGATCCACCACCAGTACTGGAAGAAGAGGGCTAGAGCCGTCACGAGTAAGAATGCACCGAGCCTTCTGGGCGTACTCTGGATGCGGTAGACACGCGGGTAGAGGGCTGCCAGGATCAGTACGTGGATAAGGAAGCCGGGCCAACCTATGATACCAACCTGGCCGGTAACTGCATCGACGAATACGACGATGGCTCCAACAATAGGACCACCTATCATGGTGGAGAGGGTTAACCAGATACCGCTCAGGCTGAAGTTAACGCCCGGCAGGTATCCTGGAATGGTGATCTGTAACAGTTCAAATGCTGCCGCAATCGCGCCGAAGATCACTGCCACGGCGACCTGTCGTGCGCTGAGGATCGGTCTACGCTGAATAAGTTCCGTTTGTGACTTTGTGGTTTGCATTGCTGCACACCTCCTAGTTGACGCCTGTTGTGCGTCCTTTGTAGAATTCACTGCCGGTCAATTACCAGATATCCGCACTCCTAATAATATCTATCCCTAATACATACTCACTTGACCTTTTTGGGTTTGAGATGTATTCTTGTGCCCAAGGGGGCTGCAGTTGGCCATATCTTTTCCTGCCCCGCTTGAGGGGACTGCAACTAAGAGCGTGTGTTCTTGCTGTCTGCATACCTCCTTTCGCGATTCTACAAGAACCGGCTCCTCTCAGTGGCCAGGCGCACAACATCAAGGGTGCCTGGATCAAGCTCAACGCCATAGTCTCGCTTTGCTTGCTCAAGACTGACATAACCATCGCGCACATCTTCGATGACTGCCTCGACAGGGCGTTCCAGGGGTGATCCCCACCCGCCTCCGGTTCCTGTGATGAGCCGTGCCACCTCGCCACGTTTGAGTGGATAGCGCGCACACTTGCCGAGCACAACCTCGCGCCTATCGGTATGGAAAATGCGTACCTCGTTGCGCGAACCTTCCTGCCCGCCAGCAATAGCCCACGGCACATACTTATGGCGCCCGAAGGTAGCCGTCAGGGTCAGGTCGACGGCCGCCCGGTAATCACGAATACAGCCACGGCCACCATGGTGGCGCCCGGCCCCGGCATCGGTACGCGTATCCAGTTCGTAACGGTCGACGATGATGCCGTAGCGTGTCTCGGCAACTTCGATGGGGATGACGTAGGTCTCACCATCGCCCACGCACATCAGGCCCGACTCGCCATCCTTTGTTGCGCCCGCTCCCCAGCCACCAGCCTGCGGCTCGACCAGCAAGAACAGTTCGTTGGTATCGGGATGCTGCCCGGCCAGCACCACGCCGCAGACGGAGAGGAAGTGCCCCGCGGGTAGGCGATCGGGGACGATCGGCGCAAGCGCTTTCCACACCAGATCCGTGACATAATTCATTGTCTCCCAATAGGTTGAGACCGCTGCAGGGCGCTCGGCAGTGAAGATGGTTCTTGGCGGGCAGATAATCTTGAGCGGACGAAAGCAACCTTCGTTGACCGGGATGGACGGGCTGGTGATGGCCTTCAACATCGTTCGTACTCCAGAATGCAGGCCCGTCAGAGCACAGTTGACCGGCCCCGGTACCTGTGGATGTGTTCCCGTGAAATCGCAGATGAACTCATCATCAGTGATGGTGATCTTAACGCGTACCGGGAACGGCCCATTGCCAATGCCATCATCATCGATCCAGTCCTCTGCCTCGTAGATTCCCCTGGGCAGCTTTGCCAGCTCAAGACGCGTCATGCGCTCGCCGTAGTCGAGCAGGGCCACGATAGAGTACTGAACTACATCGAGCCCGTATTTATGACATAGTTCCTGGAAACGCCGCTCGCCCAGGCGCAGAGAGGCCGCCTGAGCATACATGTCTCCCAGGGTCATGTCCGGCAGGCGCACATTGGCTGCGATCAGGTCGATCAAGCTCTGGACAGGTCGCCCCTCTTCATAGAGCTTGACGCAGGGGAATTGCAATCCCTCCTGGAACACCTCGGTGGCGTCGGTGGTCCATGAGCCAGGGTCTTTGCCGCCGACTTCGGTCCAGTGGGCCTTGCTTGCTGAAAAGGCGACGAGTTGCCCTTCATAAAAGATGGGCACGATGAGCGAGACATCGGAGAGATGCGTGCCACCGCCACCGTAGGGATCGTTGGTAATGATCACATCACCTGGATGCAGGCGCTCCAGGCCGAACTTCTCCAGTACCGAACGGACGGCAAAGGTCAGGGTGCCCAGGAAGCCGGTAACGCCATTGCCCTGTGTGATGAGCTGGCCGTTTGCGTCGGTCAGACCCGATGCAAAGTCCAGCACTTCGTAGATGATGGTGCTCTTGGAAGTGCGCTGGAGGGCAATGAACATCTCGTCCCCGATAGCCACGAGCGCGTCTTTCACGATCTCAATTGTGAAGAGATCCACCTCTGGACTCCCACGATAAATCGGGGAGCTACGCTGCTGCACCATTTCAGACCTCCATTTCAATGACCAGATTGCCGAAGCGATCTACATGGAGCTTTTGCCCTGGTAACACTACCGTTGATGCCGCGGCTTCCTCAACCACCGCTGGCCCCTCCAGTTCTGCTCCTGCCCCCAGCCGCGCTCGCTCGTAAATGCTCGTCTCATAGCGTCCCAGGTCGTCGAAGTCGACGAGGCGCATTCCTTTGAAGGCTCGTTGTATCGCCGTGTTCACTTCAATGAGCTGCAATTCAGGTTTGCGCACTGCACCGAATCCGGTCAGGCGCAGGTTCACGATTTCGATGGGCGATAGCTGGCGGAAGGTGTAGAGTTGCTCGTGCAATTCATGGAACTTGCTCTCAATCGATGCGCGCTGCTCTTCACCCAATTCTCCGCCGGGAATGGGGACGTTGACGGTGTGCTCCTGCCCCAGGTAGCGCATATCAGCAGAGCGGGCAAAGGTGATGTCTTCTGGCCCCACACGTTCATCAGCAAAAAGCTTGCGCATTTTCTCCTCGAGTTCGCCCCAGGCGGCACTAAACTCGGCCATCTGCATGTGCGCGGTATGCATCAGTTTGGTCTGCACCAGGTCGTGTCGCAGGTCGCTCACCAGCATGCCCCAGGCGGAGAAGTGAGCAGGAGCGAGAGGAACAATGACACTTGGCATATGCATATCTCGTGCCAGAGAGCATGCATGCATGGAGCCACCTCCACCAAAAGCCACCATGGCGAACTCGCGCGGATCACGTCCCTGCCGTACAGAGACCAGTTTGAGCAGGTGTATCATATTGGCATTGGCGATGCGTATGATGCCCAGCGCCGCATCTTCAATGCTCACCCCCAACGGTCGCGCGATGGTCGCTACCGCCTCACGAGCACGCTCCACATCAAGGCGAATGCTGCCGCCCAGGAAGTACTCGGGGTTGATGCGCCCGACGATAATGTGGGCATCGGTCACCGTGGGCTGGGTGCCGCCGCGCCCGTAGGCGGCTGGACCAGGCTCGGCGCCCGCGCTGCGTGGTCCGACTTTGAGCGCTCCTGCCGCGTCGATCCAGGCGATGCTCCCACCTCCGGCCCCGATTTCGATGATATCGACGACGGGCACTTTGATCGGATAGCCCGCCGTTGTTGGTGTGCGTTCAATGAAATAATCGCTTGTAAGTCTGACGGTGCCGTGCTCCACCAGGGAGACTTTGGCGGTTGTTCCTCCGATGTCCAGTGTGATCAGATTTTGCTCGCCGAGGAGCTTGCCGATCACTGCTGCTCCGATGACCCCCCCAATCGGTCCCGATTCGACCAGGTTGATAGGTGTGCGGCTTGCTGTCTCAAAGCGTGAGACCCCGCCATTGGATCTCATGGCGTAGCATGACTGCCTGCCTATGCCCACCTCGTCGAGTCGCGTGGAGAGAGCATCAAGATAACGTCTCGCGATGGGCTTGACATAGGCATCCAGCACGACGGTACTGGTACGCTGGAATTCGCGCCATTCGTTGGTCAGTTCATGTGACGCGGTAATCTCGACCTCCGGCCATGCTTCCCGCACAATCTCAACGGCTCGCTGCTCATGGGTGGGGTTGGCATAGGAATGCATAAAGCAGATAGCGATGGCTTCCGCTCCCTGGCGGCGTGCTTCTGCTGCCGCGGCGCGCACCTCGTCCTCGACCAGGGGCATCAAGACATCGCCCTTGTAGTTCATGCGTTCGGTGACTTCCAGCCGCAGCCGGCGTGGCACGAATGGTTTTGACTTGGTGAACAGGAGGTTGTAGAGATCTGGCCGGTTGGCACGCTGGATTTCGAGCACGTCACGGAAGCCGCGCGTGGTGATCAGCGCGGTCACGGCTCCTTTGCGCTCGGTCAGGGTATTGATAATCACGGTGGTGCCGTGTGCCAGGAACTGTACATCGCGCAGTTCGGCATCCTTCACCGTGGTAATGACACCTTCCTCAAAGTGGGATGGTGTCGTCGAGGTCTTCCCCAGGCCGATTCTCCCTGTCGTTTCATCCAGGTAAACGAGGTCAGTAAACGTACCGCCGATATCGATTGCAGTTCGCGTACTCATGTGTGTCTCCTGTTGAGCCATGACAAAGTTAGGTTCGAGCGCGAGCCCCGGCGCCTGGGAGGAGAGCAAACAATACCCTTGAGGAATAACTAACATAAGAAACCCCATTTTACAACAGTAAAAACTATGGTATTTTCCTTCCTTTTGGGGAGGGAACTCGTGAAATTGGAATCGACACGGTTACCCAACGCATGGTATACTGTGGACTGGTAAGCTGTTAGTGACTCTGGTTATTTAGTGTGTTATACCTGGCGAGCAGGACATAATGGCAGGTTCCCGTCTCCCGCTGGTTTCCAACGACTATTTACTCTTACAGGATAGGCCTGGTGAGCAGCAGGCCCCGGTTATCGTTGGATCGGACGCCTGGTATATCTGGTTGACGTCTGAATCGGCCCGGTCGTTTACTTTCAGGAGCCAGTTTGGTACATTTACCGCCCGGCGCGAGCAGAAACGCAATGGCTGGTACTGGTATATCTATCGCAAGCAACAGGGCAAGCTCCACAAGGCTTATCTTGGTAGGGCGAAAGAGCTTTCATTCGAACGGCTTAATGCTGTGACAGCAACCCTGGTGAGCCAGTTCGACACTAGCGTTTCAGAGGCCTCCTCAGATGAAGGGAAGTCATCTCCCCTTCCTACGCCTTCCGTAGACGATAGAAAGCATGCTCACTTATCCCAAACCTTTGCCTTACCCTTCTCAGCTGAACCCGAGAAGGTAAATAAACAGAACCTGCCTATGCAGGGCACTCCTCTTATAGGGCGCGAACGAGAAGTCGCGGTTATCTGTTCTCTCATATTACGACCAGAGGTGCATTTGTTGACGCTTACTGGCACGGGCGGTATTGGCAAAACGCGTCTGGGTTTGCAGGTGGCAACAGAACTGCTCGGTGACTTCACCGATGGGGTCTACTTTGTTCCGCTGGCTCCTATTCGCGATCCTGAATTGGTCATGCCTGCCATCGCCCAAACGCTAGGAATCAAGGAAACCGGCGGGCAGGCGCCCCTCAGTCTCTTGAAGGCCTTTTTGCAAGACAAGCACCTGCTTCTACTGCTTGATAACTTTGAGCAGATTCTACCAGTAGCTCGCCGGCTTTCAGATTTGCTAGCGCTTTGCCCTCGCCTCAAAATCCTGGTGACGAGTCGTGCTCCTCTGCACGTCAGTGGAGAACACGAGTTTCTCGTGCCACCACTTGCCGTGCCCAGCCTCAAACAGCTTCCAGCAGTAGAAACGCTTTCACAATACGCAGCTGTTGCGCTCTTTCTGCAGCGTGCGCGGATGCTCAAGCCAGACTTCCAGATGACCCCTGCTGATGCTCGTTTCATTGCTGAGATCTGCGTTCGCCTGGACGGCTTGCCTCTGGCAATAGAACTGGCAGCGGCACGCAGCAAATTGCTTTCTCCACAGGCGCTTCTCAGCCGGCTGGAGCACCGGCTCTCTGTGCTGACCGTGGGAGAGCAAGATGCACCTTTGCGACAGCAAACTCTGCGCAACACACTCAGTTGGAGCTACGATCTACTCGATAACGATGAGCAGCGACTCTTCCGGCGCCTGGCCGTCTTCGTGGGCGGCTGCCAGTTTTCGGCTGTTGAAGCGCTTTGCCTGGCACTGGACGGCCGTGCCACACCCATTCTGGATGGAGTAACTTCACTTGTGGATAAGAATCTGCTGCAAGTGAGCACTCAGGATGGTGATGAACCACGTCTCATGATGCTGGAAACGGTCCGCGAATACGGGCTGGAGTGCCTGGTGGCAGCAGGAGAATCGGAGCGTACCCAGGAGGCGCACGCTGCCACCTACTTCTCATTCATGATGCAGGCTGATGCAGCGTTACTCGGTGTAGAGCGGGAGACATGGCCCATGTGGCGCAACCGGGAGCAAGAGCGGTGGTTGGACTGGCAAGAGCAGGAGTATGGGAATTTGCGCGCGGCGCTTGATGTGCTATTGGAGCGCAACGAACCCGATATTGCTTTGCAATTCGCAGTAGGATTGGCGAATCTCTGGTTTTTTCGTGGCTATGCTAGCAGCGAAGGGCCGCGCATCATGGAGCGAGTATTGTCGGCAAGAGGCGTGAACAGGGTGATGAGCAAGGCGAAGGGATGGGCGCTCTACCTCGCTGGCTGGCTGGCATTTTACCAGTCTGATGAACGCCAGGCGCTGGTCTCCTTAGAGGCGAGTGAGCGGCTGTTTCGCAGCCTGGGATATACACGCGGGGCCGCGGCATGCCTGACCGTCCTGGGCAATATCGAACATCATTGGGGCAACAACAACGTAGGAGATGCGAAGCTCGCAGAAAGTCTCGCCCTCTATAGAGAAATCGGAGATCGCGTGGGCATCGCGTATGCGCTGCTGACGCAAGGCATACTCGCGTTTTTCCGTGGAGAGTTCGCGCACTCACATGTTCTATGTGAAGAGAGTCTGGTGCTATCCAAAGAAATGGGGCATACCTGGCTGATCGCCACCAATCTCCACTATCTCGGCTGGGCGCTCTTCCTCCAGGGCGCTTATGCCGGTGCGCACCGACTATCCCAGGAGAGCGTCGCGCTTTTCAAAGAGCTAGGTCATGCAGGTTTCGCTGTAGAAGCGCAGATCGTTCTCGCAAACGAGATGAGCGCCCTTGGAGATGAGATGGCCGCAGAGGCACTCCTTGAGGAGGCGCTGGCACAAGGGCGGGCGATGGAGAGTCAGGATGACATCGCGCGCGCGCTCTGCGGATTGGGACGCCTGGCGCTGCGCCGGGGTGACCTTGTCCATGCCCGTGCCCTTTACAAGGAAGCTGTCATGATTCTCAAGCAAGAGGCAGAAATACCTGACAGGGTGCAATGGGTTCTGGCCTCCTGCCTGGAAGGAATAGCGGAGATTGCGCTTGCCCAGGGACAGGCTGCCTGGGCAGTCCGGCTCTTTGCACGCGCAGCGGCGCTGCGCACGAGTGATACGCATCAGAATACGATTGGCATCGAGCAATCGTTTTATGAGCGTCTACTGTCTGAGGCAAAAGCCCAGCTTGGAGAGGAGACCTTTGCCGGGCTGTGGCTAGAAGGGCGGAACATGACCACTGAACAAGTCCTGGCAGAGCAAGGCCTGGAAGTAACTCCACCTGGTACCCTTCCTGCGGCTCCATTCCGCATTTCAACACCATCAGCTCTGCCCCCCGCGGGGCTGACCAAACGCGAGTTTGAGGTGCTACTTCTGGTGGCTAAAGGCCTGACTAATGCTCAGATCGCAGAAAGTCTCGTGATCAGTCTTACCACCGTGAATTCCTACCTGAGTTCGATTTACAGCAAACTAGGTGTCTCTTCAAGGCTGGGGGCGATGCGCTATGTCATCGATCGCCATCTCCTCTAGCGCTGCTTGAGCGCCTACTTGCGCTACAAAGCGCAGCGCAGGCCGGAACAGGGCCACATCTACTTTCCCCAGCAGGCAGCAGGCAGAAGAAATCAGCATTTCTATCAACTCGATGGACAACGCACGTCGTTTGCGTACCGCTAAAGCAAATATAGTTATCATTTGAAAACGCTCAGTTTGGTCTAAATGGCTTTCTGTGATACGATGATTATGGGGCCACCTATTCTTGATCGGGCAATGGAAGAATCTGAAACGCCAGTAGAAATTTTTGAAAAGTACAGGCACAGATGCAATCTGACGTGACCAATCTACGTGCAACGCTCGTTACCCCTTTGACCGGTCCGCTGGCCCCGTTTGGACAAGCCTGTGCCACCGGTCTTTCCCTGTGGGCCAGGCATGCCGCGCGCCTACCGCCGCCATGGACGGGCGTGGAACTCGACGTGCGAGACATAGGGAGCGACGTACGTGCAAGTATGCGTGCTGCTATGAATGACCATCCTGATGTGCTCTTCGGGCCGTACGGAAGTAATACGATGCTTGCAGCTGCGCGCAGCTGCAAGCGCGTGATCTGGAATCACAGTGGTGCAACCTCTCGGCTTTCTCGCCCAGAGTTCCCACAGGTCATCAATGTACTCTCACCTGCTTCAACCTATTTTACAGGAGTGCTTCAGGCAGTGCGTGCATTCGATCCGGGTGCAGTTACCGTCTCTCTCTTCCATACGACCAGTGGTTTTGGCCGAGATGTGGCAACAGGTGCGGCAAGCACTGCGCTCGACCTCAAATTTGAGGTCGAGTTCGTGGCTTTCGAGCCGGGCCATGCAGCTTTGGCAGCATCTCTCGTCCCGCATGCGGATATTTTGCTCGTTGTAGGAAGCTTTGCTGATGAACGTGCGGCGGCTCCCATCTTGTTGAAGCGCACATGGCGTGCCGCGGCATTCGTCGGAGCAGGTGTTGAGGAGGTGCTTGCTCCGCTCGGGAACCAGCGGGAAGGACTGCTTGGGCCTGCGCAATGGATAACGTCAGTGGCTCCCGAACCTGATGAAGGACCCGACGTTGATTGGTTCGTAACAAGGTATAAGAGTGTTGCAGGAGGTGATCCCCCGTATCCTGCGGCACAAGCCTTCGCAGCCGGGCTCCTATGCGCGCGCTGTCTGCGAGACAGCGGTCGTTGTGAGGATACAGCCCAACTCACTGCTGCCTGCCAGCTCATCTGCACGACGCTCTACGGTGCTTTCCGCATCGATCCACTGACTGGTCTTCAGTCCGGTCACCTGATTCTTATCGTGCAATGGCAGAATGGAAGACGCCGTGTCGTCTGGCCTCCAGAGCAAGCAGAACGTCCTTTGCTTTTACCTCTCACCAGGTAAAACTCTTTGTACCCATGCTCAACCTCAAAATGAAGAGCGCCACCAGCAGGGGAGGTATTCCCCACACAGGCAACACAGAAAGGGGGCCGATATGACCAAAACAAGCTGGGTCGAGCTGTGTGTGAGCGACTTCGAGCAATCCATCACCTGGTTTGAACAGGCTCTGGGCTTTCGAGTCGTGGCTCGCGATGCAAACGAGTATGCTGAATTGTCTCGCGGGGAGACCGTTCTTCAACTGGCGGCAGACGATGCGCCATACTGGGAGGCTGAACGCTCACACCTGCTCCCACCGGGACAGCGCGGCAGCGGTGTGGAGATTATCCTCCTCGTTGAGGACGTCGACGCTGTCTATCGCCAGGCTCAACAGGCGCGGGCAGATATTATACGTCCGCTCGCCGATTATCCCTGGCATATGCGGCAGTTCTGGGTGCGCCACCCCGATGGCTACCTCCTCCGCCTGGCGCAGCGCATCCTATCCGTGAACCCGGCGACCTATCGCCGCCAGGTCGCCGACGCCTTCCGGCGCGATACCCCACGTATTATCCAGCAACTGCGTGCAGTGCAGCAGACGGCCGAGCGCCTGGCACAGCGGGGAGACGTTCTTGGCGCAGTCACGATCTACGAAACCCTGGTGACAGAAATCTTTGAGCAATCCCACCTCTATTATGTAGAAGCCGAATATGACCACTCCTACGAAGAAGAGTGGTACTATCCAGAAGAGGAGGGATTGGAGGGACTCGTCGGGGAGTGCATTGGAGGGCTGGGGAACGGTCTGGTCAACCAGCAGACTGATCGGGTCGCGCGTGAGAAGAGCATCGCGGTGCTGTTGGCCATCTACCAGCGCGACCTGCAAGCCGATGAGAGCCACGGGTTCGCCGACAGCGCAGCCGACCAGCTTGTGCGATATGCGACGCTGCTGGAACGACAGACGATCGCGGAGTGGATTCGCGAGAGGCTGGCTGACGAAGAGGAAGTGATCACTGGCTCAGAGCGCCAGGCATACGGCGGGTTCTGGCTGGATCTGGAGAAAGAGACCCTCGACGATGAAGCCTACCTGCGCATCTGCCGAGAGACCGGTCGCATGGCTGATCTGGTTGAGCGGCTCCTCGTCCTGGGACGCATTGACCAGGCGGTCCAAGAAATGCAGCGGGTTGATGACCTTGCCTTCCTCAAATTGACCGATCTCTTCGTCCGGCACGGGCAGGATGCTGCGGTCGAGCGCCTGGTGAGCACGCGCATCAAGGAGAAACCAGCTCTACACCTGCTGGAATGGCTCCAACAATACTACCGGGACAGGGGCAACCTCACCGCCGAATTGGAGGTAGCCGAAACGTCATTCCCCATGCAGCCTTCTCTGAGGCGCTACCAGGAACTGCGCGATCTTGCCAAACGTCTCGATCGCTGGCAGACGCTTCGACCGGAACTGCTCGCGTTCCTGGAGCAAGCCGGAACGACCAGGAACACCACGCTCTTGATCGAGATCGCACTGGATGAAGGGGTTATCGACCGCGCCTTGCACCTGTTGAAAGGGATGGCGAAGAAAGATAGCTACGGCTACACCTACAACGAGGGCTATGGGTATCACGGCTTCGGCGACATCGCCCTTCAGGTCGCCAGGGCCGCCGAAGAGTCGCACCCACGTGAAGCCATCGAGCTGTACCGGCAGCGGGCTGAACGACTGATTGCCCAGCGAGGCCGCCAGAACTACCAGGACGCATGCACGTTTCTCGCAAAAATGCGCGCCTTGTACGAGAAGCTTGACGAGGGAGAGACCTGGACAAGCTACCTGACCGACTTGCGTGAGCAAAATCGCAACTTGAGTGCGCTGAAAGAGGAACTGGCGAGATCTGGCTTGTGAAGACGTGAGCATGTATCTCTTCCTGTGGCATAAAGGGCATTCAACAGTTGGCAGAGTACTTGAGAGAAGCGCAACTTCGGCTAGGATGGCGCCTGCTCGGTCGTGTGAAAGCGCTGCCAGGTGAACGCTGCCAGTACCATAGCCGCATGTTCTTTCGGTATAGTCTGGTCTGTTCCCTGGAGATCCTCCGCTCGCCGGAGGCGGTAGCGAATGGTATTGACATGTACCCCCAGTTGCTCGGCGACCTCGATGGGCGCGATCTCGGTTCCTGGTAGGCCCAGTGTCCTCGCCAAATTGCTGAGTCCGCGTCGGTACTTGCAACCATCGTACCTGGCCAGCATTGCCCCGACCCTCTATGGCGGCATGTTCCGCCAGTGGCCCGACCTCGCTCGTGCGTATGCACACCTGATTAGAGCGCCGCACGGTCTCGGGTATTACCGGCAACTGCTGGCAGGCGTGGGCTGGACCAGCCTGCCCTGGCGGCATCAGCTCCGTCAGTCAACCCTGATCCTGGCTGGCAACGACGACCCGATCGTTCCACCCGTCAATGCCAGGGTCATGGCGCGCTTGATTCCCCACGCGAGGCTCCACATCGTCAACGGGGGACACTTATTGCTCCTCACCGGGAGAGAGCAAGTGGCTCCGCTCGTGTATCATTTCCTCAGAGAGGAGTGAGTTCATGGTGAAGACGCCTGTATATTTATATTGTATTTTTCCCCCGGCCCTTGTATACTTTTACAAATAGCCTGCGCAGTTGCGTTTCAACGATGGAACGCAAGCTTCTCTAGGGGAAAAAGCATGGCCAAATATCTTCGCTGTTACATGTGCTCTGACCTGCACGCTGCAAACCGCACCTACCGCAAGCTTCTTAATGCCATCAAGATGAACGTATACGAGGCGAACGTTGTCCTCATTGCCGGTGATCTGACAGGCAAGGCCATTGTCCCGATCATAGCTCAGGGCAATGGGCGTTACTCAGCCGCGTTCCTGAATCAAGATTATAGCGTCGAGACCGAGACCGAACGCCAGAATCTTGAGAATACTATCTCGGATATCGGCTACTACCCCTACGTAACCGACTTGGATGAGGTAAACGCATTGAGAGCGGATACAGTGAAGATGAACGAACTGTTTCGCCAGAAAATGATTCGGCGCGTCGGCGAATGGGTAGCGTTAGCTGAGGAACGCATTGGCAAGAGCGGCGTCCAGTTTTATATGATGCCAGGCAACGACGATGATCGTGGTGTTGATGCCATGATTGCACAGTCGAGCTATGTCATCAACCCGGTCGGCAAAACCATTCAACTGGACGAGCACCACGAAATGATTAGCTTTGACTATGCCAATCCCACTCCCTGGCATACTCCGCGTGAATGGAGCGAGGAAGAGTATTACGAGTGCGTCAAAGCAAGTGCCCGCACATTGAAAAACGTCCATAATGCTGTGTTTATGATCCACGTTCCCCCTTATGATAGCGGAATAGATACTGCCCCGGAACTTGACAGGACCTTGCGGCCCAAAGTGACGATGGGCGATGTCTTACGGGTCCCGGTAGGGAGCACAGGTGTGCGTCGTGCCATCCAAGAGTTTCAACCACTGGTCGGTGTACACGGCCATGTACACGAAGCCGGTGGACAGGCCAGGATTGGGCACACCACCTGTTTCAACGCTGGCAGCGAGGCCAACCAGGGTATCCTGCGCGGCTTTGTCTTTGATCTTGGTAAGGACAAGCTGGAACGGGCTTTCCGTGTCCAGGGGTAGTTGGGAGTACAATAATTTTTTGTGCCCATGTTGTCTTATCATCTTCAGCGGCACAATAAATTGCGCTCCCTGCATGAAAGGGGTTCGCACTCATGGCAAAATCTGCTGCACCCAGTGGATTATTCGTCAGGCAGGCGTCGGGGTTGGTACGTGATGTCAGTATGGCCAATGCGCTCTTCTTCAACATCGCCGCCTTTGTAGGAACGGCAGTGGGCTGGGCTGTCGTCTTCTACGCGCTTTTCCCAGAGTGGCAGGGATTAGGTATTTCGGCATATGCCTGGATGGCTCTTCTTACAGGTATCGCCTGCTTCTTCCTGGGTTTGATCTTCGCCAGTCTCACTACCGCGATGCCACGCAGCGGTGGCGACTATGTTTTCACCTCCCGTATCATTAGCCCATTCTGGGGTTGGCTTGAAAGCTGGACGCTGGTTGGATCGGCACTCACTATCATCGGTTTTGAAATTATCGTAGCAGTACACAATATCCAACTGACCGGTATCTTGCTCGGTGTTGCTTTTCCTGGAAGCGCCTTTGCCAATGCGCAGAACTGGTTCCAGGATAATACCAGCAAAATTATTGTTGGCGTCATCATCTTACTGGTCATTTTTGGTGTCTCTATCTTGAAAACGCGTACCTTCCATAGGGTCGTGACAGGTCTCACCATCTTCGCTATCGTCTCAGTCCTAATCAGTTTCTTTGGGGCCTTCTCCATCGACCCAGGCTCGATGAATGCCGCCTTGCCGAAACTGGGCACCTCATCCCAGGCAATTATGAGCGCAGCCACCAAGGCTGGCTATTCACTTGGCAGCCCTGACTTCTCATTTCTCGGCTTGATCGCCCTGGCAGGCCTGGTCAGTGTTATACTTTTCCAGTTCATCGGCTTCCAATTCTCCTCGTACATTGCTGGTGAGGTGAAGGGCAATGTCAGGCGTTCGGTGGCCTTTGCGGTAATTGGCGCGTTAATTTTTGCCGTGTTCATGAACTCGCTCTATATCGATATCCTGGGCAATCGCTTTGGCTTTAACCTGACCAATGCCTGGGGATACCTCTATTGGTTTACTACTGCCGCTCCTCTCAATGGTCAGCCTCCATTTACTCCGGTGATGGCAACAGCCGTACATCCAGGAGCCTGGCCGCTATGGTTGATTGTGGCGCTGGGTAACATCACCTTGAACGTCTTGCTCTGTCCTGTGTATGCCATCTTCCTCTCACGTATTGTACTGGCATGGGCGCTTGACAGGCAGATACCTGAATGGTTCAGCGTTGTAAATGAGCGCACAAACGCTCCACTGCGCGTGATTGTTCTCGCGGTACTGCTTGGAGCGGTATTCTATGTGCTGACGTTCTTTGGCCTATCTCTGGCAAGTACGACCTTCTTCGGCATCTTGCTGGCAGGCCTCACCTGGATCATGCCGGGGTTAAATGCTATCTTGATACCGTTTCGTCGCCCTGATCTCTTCCAACTTACCAACAACACGGGCAAGTTCCTGGGTCTGCCTCGCCTCGTCTGGTACGGCATCCTCTGGCTCATCTTTATTGTCCCTGTGTACGCGGCAGCGTTCGTCTGGCCTGTCATAAAAGGTCTTCTGGCAAGCGGCAGTGCGTACCTGGCATTGTCCAACCCCAGCGGCGTTGGTTGGGCACTCATTTTCATTGTGGTTGCTATCGTGATCTACTTCGCTATGAGATTTGTCAACGCCCGCCGCGGCATCAACGTGAAGATGATCTACCAGGAGTTGCCGCCCGATTAATTGCGCACTTACGACACAATATGGAGCCGGCTCAGTTCTCATGAGGATGGAGTGTGTGGACCTGGAACGCCCGGCCCGCTCCACGTGTGGGAGCTAACGCGATTGCACACGTGTTGTCCAGCATGGCCTTCATTCAGCCCACAAGCACCACTTTGCCCTGCACTTTGACAAATTGGGCATTGTGCACCGCATTGGGAGGTACTTTGTAAAACTACTGTTTGAGAAAGTACCTCCTGTGGGGTCAGGCTAACTTCAGCTTGTTTCGTTTTAGTTTGCATCTCAGATACAAGGACGGCAGTGTCTAGTACCATTTAGCACCTCTGGTTTCATTTCAACTACCTGGCTTGGGAAGGCTTCTCTTGTCAAGTATACATGCATCTTCACCTGAATACAAGAAAACCCTTATACATTTTTGCTACGCGTCGTACAAGCTTTTATGTTTTTCATCAGGCCGGATCGTTGTGGTACTTCCCCTGTTGCACTACCTGCTGTTGGCGGGTGACGGCCTCTTCGTCGAGGTGACGGAAGAGGTTCGACAGCCCATCGAGGGCCTGTTGTAGGGCCATGGCCCCACCCTCGGCCAGCGCTGTGGCAAAGGCCTCCTCACCGAGGTGGGTGCTGGCTATAGCCAGCGCCCGCTCATAGTCAGGGCGGTAGACCGGTGGCAGGGGTGCACCAATGGCCGTGCGCAGCGCCTGCGCTGCCCCCCACAACCGTGCTGCCCATCCCGGCTCACCCTGCGCTGTCGCCACGGCTCCTCCTCCCTCCAGTGCTGAAGCGATGAGATTCTTGGCATCGATCTCTCGCGCAAGCCCCAGGCTCTCCTGGTAGTGGGCACGTGCGGCCGCAAGCTCGCCCTGGGAGTAGGCGTTGCGCGCGAAGGCAAGCAACGCCTCGGCCGTACTCCAGCGATCCCCTAGCTCCTTGAGGGTCGCCACGCTCTCCTCTAACAATTCACGGGCCCGGGCTTGCTCGCCCTGGATCAGGCGCAACTCGCCCAGGAGGCTGAGCAGGACGGCGATGTACTGCGTGTCGCCCAGCTCCCTAAAGAGCGCCAGGCTCTGCTCAGCCAGCGCCTGGACCTGGGCGAAGTCGTTTTTCGCCAGAAAGCGCACGCGAGCCAGTTCGCAGAGCGCGATGGCGATGCGTCCCTTGTCGCCCAGCGCGCGGGAGAGTCCCAGGCTCTGCTCGGCCAGCGCACGTGCCCGGTCGTACTCGCCTTGAGCGCTGCACGCCCGGGCTACATAGGCAAGGGAGCGGGCCCGGTTCCAGGTGTCCCCTAGTTCCTGAAAGAGGACCACGGCCTCCTCCAGTTGAGCACGGGCCTCCGCGTACTGGCACCTCGCCCAGGCGACAAACCCCAGTTGAGAGAGGGCGGCCGCCTCATCGGCGGTGTCTCCAAGTTCCCGGGAGAGCACCAGGCTCTCTCTACCCAGCGCCTCTGCCCGCTCGAAGTCGTCCTGGGTGATAGCCAGCACTGACGCTGCAGAGAGCACCTTGACCTGCACGGATGCTGTGACCCCTTCACGCACTGCCAATGCACGCTCCAGGAAGCCCCTCCCCTCTCTGTAATACCCATGGATGTTCCAGAACCAGTACAACGCGCCGCACAAATGCAGCGCCTGCTCGGCCCATTGCTGCTCCCCTGCGCTGCCTGCGCTCATTCCAGTTCGCTCCAGCAGAAAGGTCAGCGCTGCCCGCAGGTTCTCGTGCTCCTGCTCCAACCGGGCGAACCATCTGCCCGACTCGGACCCCCGCAGGTGCGGCTCGGCCTCCTCCGCTCGCCTCAGGTAGTACAAGGCATGCGTGGTGCGTGTCGCCTCCAGTTCCCCGGAGCCAGCTAAGCACACCAGCCCAAACTCACGCAGGGTTTGCAACATCCAGAAGCGCGTCTCACCCTCGGCCCGGTCCTCTTGCCGGAGCAGGCTCTTGTCCACCAGGGATGCCAATCCCTCCAGGATGTCCTCCTTGGGCGCGCCCGCGGCAGCGCACACCTCTTCGGCGGCTTCCCAGGTACAGCCATCCACAAAGACGGCGAAGCGCCGGAAGAGCTGTTGCTCCTCGGGTGAGAGCAGTTCGTAGCTCCAGGCAATGGTTGCGCGCAACGTCTGCTGCCGGGTGGGCAGGTCGCGAGCTCCCCCCGAGAGGATGGAGAGTCCCTGCTCGAGGCGGGAAAGCAAGGTCTGAGGTGAGAAATGCTTGATGCGAGCCGCTGCCAGTTCGATGGCCAGGGGCAGCCCATCCAGGCGCACACAGATGGCGGCCACCGCAGGCGCATTGGCGTCGGTCACCTGGAAATCCGGCCTGGTAGCCTGTGCCCGCTCGATGAAGAGTGCCACCGCCTCGTACTGCGACAGAGCCACGGGATCGGGCAGGCGTTTGAGATTGGGCAAAGACAATGGTGGCACGGTAAACTCCCGCTCGGCCCGCACATGCAGTCCTACCCGGCTGGTCACCAGCACCTTGAGCGCGGGACAGGCGGAGAGCAGATCGGCAATCTGGAGCGCAGCGCTAGAGACCTGCTCAAAGTTGTCCAGGAGCAAGAGGAGACACTTCTCCTTGAGCACTCTTTTCACCAGGGCGAACAGGGGTTGATCACCTGCTTCGCCGATCGAGAGCGTCTGGGCAATGGCCGGAACGACCTGCTCAGGATCACTCACTAGAGCGAGAGGCACCAGAAACACCCCATCGACGAACAATTCATTGAGTTGGGCAGCTACCTGCGAGCCCAGCCGCGTTTTGCCTACCCCACCTGGCCCTGTCAGCGTCAACAGGCGTACCTCTGGACGACGCACGAGATCACAGAGCGTGACCACTTCCTTCTCGCGTCCAATGAAGGTTGTGGGCTCGATAGGCAGGTTGTTGGGGTACGTGTCGAGGGTTTTGAGCGTCGAGTTCTCGATATCCGTGAGGAGCGATGTGACCGTTCCTGTTGGCAGATCAGTCCAGGCAGCAGTTGGCTCGGACCCGGGTCCGCTATTCGCAGCGGCCTTTAGCTGCTGTGGCAGCAAGCCCAGTTCACTGGCGCTCTTGCCGAAGAGCTTGCACAGCTTTTGCACATAGTAGGCACTAGGGGTGGTCGTACCCCGTTCCCAGCGCGTGACATTGAGGTCCAGGGGGGCTCCAATGCGATCAGCCACGTCTTTCTGGGTCCACCCCCGTTCCTGGCGTGCTGCCCGCAGCAGGTGATTGGGAATAGCCTGTGCTGCTTTCTTAACCATATTCCTTCCAACGCTGTAATGCTGCGATGATCATGTCACAGAGCGATACACTCAGGGAGTTTTCACCTGAGTATATCATATCCGTGATAGCTACGTGATAGTCCGGTGCTATTCTTTTCCCCTTCCCCTTCAGGTAATCTTCTGACATCGGCAAGAAATGAGCAGCCTCTCTGGCAAGACCAGGAGAAACGATGTTCAGCAGCAGGTATGGTTTCCTACCTCGCCTGGGGGAAGTGCATTGATTGTACAGGATAGAGGGAGCAAATGATGTATTATCGTATCGCGATTTACGTGGATCCGTCAAGTACCTGGCAGTGGAAATCGACGGTGCTGAGTTCGCTGCATACCCTGCTTCAGTTTCTTCGGCTCTACCGGGCTCTTCCGTCAGATCGTCTACGTGTGCTCTTCGCCACCTCACCTGAGCGCCTGTATGAGCTGCTGGCGCTCGAGAATCAGGGAGTGGGATCCTCCGCCATGGCAGGAGAGTTTCTGTGGGACCAGTTGATCTAGGCAGGAGAGTCGATGAGAGAAGCCCCGGCACCCGGGACAGGAGTGCGGCCAGGGACGGAATCCACTGGAGTCGCCATTCAAGCCTCCTTGAAGGAGATCGGCACAGCATCCTACGCCCTGCATACAAGTGACAGTAACGTACTGGAGTGGAGACGGGGCGAGATCGAATGTGGGGCAGGAGGTGATCATGATCTTCCCTACCTCTTTGCCCTGCCTTCGTCCTGGCCGCAGCTCTGCGCCTGGATCAAGCTTCTTGCAAAGGTCCAGTCAGGTGAGTTAGAACCGTAGGGCCGAGTGCCGGGCAACCGTAGTCAGGTGTAGTTTGTCTACCGCCTCGCAAGCTGGTAGCAGAAGAACGGCACCACTCCAGGTGCCTGAGAAACGAGTGCAACGGCTGAAAGGAGTATGGACATGATAGGCATACACCGTGTTGAGGACGGAGCAAGCCCTACTGCTTCACCGAGCGCCCCCGCCGAGCAATCGTCTCCTGCCTGTTTGAGGAGAGAGGCAGCGTGCAGCACGCTGAGTAGTGCGGCACTTGCAGCCGAGTGCTTGAGGGAGCTCAATAACTCTCGTCAGGGTGAGTCGTGCAATGAGACATATGGTCTCGAGCTGTTATGCCGGGCGACCGTGCAAGGTGATCCGGAGGCCTGGATCTGGGTGCAACAGTGCTTTAGCGACATGGTGCGCGGCTGGCTGCGTTGTCATCCTCGCAAAGAGGCAGCCAGCCGCTGGGAGAGCGAAGAAAATTATGTTAGGCGGGCCTTTGAGCGCTTCTGGCAGGCCACCACCGTGACCCAACAAGTGGAATTCACTCGGCTTGCTGATGCCTTACAGTACCTGCGTGCGAGTCTGCAAGGAGCTATCCTGGATACGCTGCGGTCCTATGCGCAGCCAGGAGAAGTCTCCTTGCCGGAGCCAGGCGAGCCAAACGTGGAAGGCCGAACCGACAGCAGTGAGCTGTGGCAGATTCTCCAAAGGATGCTGCCCAGCGGGCGCGAGCAGCGATTGGCTTACTTGCTCTATCATTGTGGTCTCAAGCCCAGGGAGATTGTACGTTTTCTTCCACAGGAGTGGAGTGATCTCCAGGAGATCTACCGCCTGCGGCGCAATATCCTGGGGCAAGTACTGCGCAATGAAGACCATCTCCGTGTGTAGCCGCTGTGCATCCCTGGTGGAGCAAGACCCTCGCTTCATCTTTACCCTCTCGTCACCGGATATTGCTTGCAATTTACAAGTAAAAATGCTATACTATTCCACAAGCGGGAAGAAAAATTGGAAATAGTGAAGAGTGAGTTTTGCAGCAGGTATTCCTGGGCGGCCTCCCCTTAAGAGGGAAGTGAAGAAGTCGAGAACATGAAACACAAACACCAAAGACGCTCGGACTGTCCCATCAACTTTGCCTTAGAGATGTTTGGCGATCCGTGGTCGCTGTTAATCATCCGTGATATCGTCTACTTTGGGAAGCACACCTATGGAGAATTTTTAGCGTCAGAAGAAGGCGTGGCGACCAACATTCTCGCCAGCCGTCTCGCTCATCTGGAACAACAAGGCATTCTGGTGAAAAAGCTCTCTGAGAAAGATAAGCGAAAAGAGGAGTATGTCCTGACTGAAAAAGGTCTCGATCTCATCCCAATCTTGGTGGAAATGGCGAACTGGAGTGCTGAGCACGATCCACACACCGCTGCCCCTGCCGCCTGGATTGCCCTGATGAAGGCCGAGAGAGAGAAGATGATCCGACTCATGTGTGAAACGCTGCAAAGCGGCGGCTCTGTTTTTGTCGGCGAAAAGAGTCTTCTGGGTCAATTCGTCTAGCACTGCTCCCTTGCGGAAGGTTCCACGCAGCGGAGCGCTCCCCCGAACTTTCGCAAAACAGCAGGGTTCTCGTTGTGAGCCCTGCTGTTTTATTCTACGGCGGTAATCTTTCTTTGCTGAGCTTCTCTTCAAGAGAGGTCTGGAAGCGATGCACCCCACGCTGTTTCAATTGAACCGTTCCTTTGCTACGGAGAGAGGCGAACAGGAAGCCAACCGGTTACGGCTGTTTCG
>WNGD01001288.1_pt1 | contig 34869 bp, 30 predicted proteins | sample 5400671 | NCBI WGS metagenome assembly WNGD01 (sample SAMN13153369, study PRJNA577476) | soil metagenome | isolation source: 40 cm soil or saprolite under grassland replicate 2 | place: USA:California | collected 2016-06-15 | reverse complement strand
TCTCTTTCTGGGCACCCTCTATGATTTTGGCATCATCGGAGTGACTTTACTCATAGGAGTATTCATTGCGCTGCTTGTCAGCTTGATCACTGGAATGCGAAAAGCTACCAATGATCATCGTGTGCTATTCGCAGCGGCATTAGCAGTTTTTGTCAATGTGATATTACAGTCTTTTGCGAGTAATGATTTCTGGATCCAAGGGGTGGACATCTACTTCTGGATCATCATGGTACTCCCATTCGCACTCTGCTGGTCCACGCCGAAACAACTATCTGAGACTGATGCAGAATATCTTGATGAGGCGACGGAGCCACGAATGGAGGCAATACAGCCAGCAGAACGGGAACACGTTTCTCACGTCTAGCTTCTGGCCGGAAGATAAGGAGTAAGTTTATGGAGGATCGTATTCGGGTCTGTTTTATGGCTTTCCTGTTCCCACCGAGCATCGGCGGTGCACAGGTGCGGGCAGAGAAACAAGCCCGTCAGCTTCAAGCCTTTGGGCATGATGTGATGATTGTCACACTGCGACTTGATAAAAGTTGGAAACGAACGGAAACGCTTGATGGCCTACCAATTGTGCGTGTAGGTGGAATATATAGACGCAACGGACGGCTACACATCGGTAGGCTCGGACAGTTGCCCATCGATATCGGAATTTTCCTGACGCTCTGGCGGTTGCGTGACCACTATGACGTCATTCATGTCTTCCAGTTGTCATCGATTGCTGCTACGGCAGCGCTCATCGGCAAACTCACCCATAAACCAGTTATTATTAGCATCCAAAGTGCTGGACCAGGCCAAACAAAACTCGTGGAACTCAAGTTGAGGGGAGCCTCATTAATGGCTGATACTCTGACCGATACAAACTTCCTGGAAGTCAATGCTAAGGATTGGATAGCAACGGTAGGTGAGATCAACTCTCTTCCCCGATTGCCATTCGGCAAGGCAATGCTGAACTTCCTGCGGAAGTCCAACGTGTTCTACCAGGTTCTCAGCACGCGCAGCCACTCCTATCTCACCTCGCACGGATTTCGTGCTGGGCGGATTGTACACATTCCCGGCAGTGTCGATACTGGGAGGTTCCAACCAGCCCTGGAGCGACGATCCGATCCGGCGAGCCCAGAACGCGATATCATCTGTGTAGCACGCTTGGATTATGCCAAGGGGGTCGATGTGCTGTTGCATTCGTGGGGACGGATGATGCATGCACCTGCTGAATGGCGTACATATTTGAAACCCAGGCTGCTTCTGGTGGGCGATGGTGTGTGCAGGACACAGATGGAACGCATTGTAGTGGAGCTAGGCATCCAGGACAGCGTAGAGTTTTTAGGATGGCAAGCAGATGTCGTCGATCTCCTGCAACAATCCTGGGGCTTCGTAATGCCTTCGCGTTGGGAGGGCATGCCCAATGCCTTATTAGAAGCTATGGCGTGTGGTCTGCCTTGTGTGGCAACACGTGTGAGCGGCAGCGAGGATGCCATCACTGACGGCGTAAATGGGCTACTGGTGGAACCAGAGCAACCTGCTGAGATGGCCCTGGCCTTGCGCCGCATCATAGAGGACGCAGATCTCGCACAACGACTGGGCCAGGAGGGACGGGCGAGAGTCGTTCGCGATTATCAACTACCTAGCATTGTAGAGCGCTGCCTGGAACTCTATCGCCGTCTTCTTGCAGAAGAGAAAAATGCTTTACCTCTTGCATTAGTGCATTAGTTAGGAAGGAGGAATTGATGAGCGAGCCGCGCATTTATATGGTTATTGCTACCTTTCTCCCATTGGTTGGCGGAGCCGAAAAGCAGACTCTTACACAGGGTCGGGGCTTGCGGGCGAGAGGCTATGAGGCAACCGTCATTACCCTCCACCACGACAAAACCTGGCCGCAGCGTGAAGTGATTGAAGGTGTGCCGGTTATTCGTGTAGCTGGCATGCTGCTGGGAGATCGAAGGAAGCTGCCCAGACTACTGCAAAAACTATTGTACCTGGCGGCCATGTTCGTTATGGGTTGGGCACTATGGCGGCACCAAGGACGCTACGATGTCTTACATGTCTGCCAGCTCGGTTTACTGGCGTTGCCAGCTGCAATGGTGTGTCGATTGACCGGCAAATCAATGACTATTGTAGTGACTAGCGCGGGTCCGGGCAAGGCAGCAAAGATACACAATAAAGTTTCACTCGTGGCTGGGTCACTTCCTGCCACTGCTGCATGGTTGCAAATCGATGGGCCAACCAACGTTGGTGGCGATTTTGAGGGGTTGGAGCGCCTGGGGAGGCCTATTGTACGATTGACACGTTCTTTGTTACATAGCACGCATGCTGTAGCAGTCATACTTAGCTCGCGTATGAAGGGCTACCTTGCCGAACATGACTTTAACTTGCCTGTAGAACTCATTCCCAATGGAGTAGACATCACACGTTTTCAGCCTGCTCCGGGCGCGATAAATGAAGCCCCTACTAGCGGTGGGCAAGCACAGGTAGTCGTCTGCATCTCCAAATTGCGCTACGAGAAAGGCATTGATGTGCTACTGCAAGCATGGCACCTGGTATGCAAGCAGACCCCGCAAGCGAAACTGATCATTGTAGGTAGTGGTTCTCTCCAAACTCAGCTTGAGTGTATGGCGAAGGCGCTCGGTATTTCAGCCAGTGTTGAATTTGCAGGCTTGCAGAGTGATATACCGGCACAACTCCATCGAGGTAGCTTAGCAGTACTCCCATCGCGCTGGGAGGGCATGCCCAATGCCCTCCTGGAGGCGATGGCTTGCGGCTTACCATGCGTGGCAACACGTGTCAGCGGTAGCGAAGATATCATTCGGCATGGAGTCAATGGTCTGCTTGTTGAGCCTGAAGACTATCAGGGCATGGCACAGGCACTCCTTACCCTACTAACCGATCCGGTGTTGACCCAGAGGTATGGCCGCGCTGCCCGAGAAACGATCGAAAAACACTATTCACTTGGACATATTATAGATCGGTATGTAGAACTCTATCAAAGAATTACAGATCACCGGTTGCAGATCGCAGGGGATACAGCATCCTCTGACATTTGCCAGCGGTCATCGTAGTGGTATCCGGTGCCCCATCCGTGGGTACCAACGAAAGGACGCAAGTCAATGTGCGGAATAGCTGGATTCATCGATGTAGAGCGCAGCCGTGACAACGCAGAGCAGCTCATAGATAGGATGTGCGAGGTTATGCGCCACCGTGGACCAGACGATCAGGGAGTCTGGGTAGGTGACGGGGTTGCTTTGGGTATGCGCCGTCTCTCGATTATAGACCTGGCTGGCGGCCACCAGCCTATTTTTAACGAAGATCAGAGCATCCTGGTTGTCTTTAACGGCGAAATCTATAACTACCGCGAGCTGCGGAGAGAACTTCAGGAGAGGGGGCATTCTTTTAGCACTAATAGTGACACAGAGGCGATCGTTCATGCTTATGAGGAGTACAGGGATGACTGTGTCGCGCATCTGCGCGGTATGTTCACCTTCGCCATTTGGGATAGAAAACGCCAGCGTCTTCTGGCTGCCCGCGACCGCTTTGGTAAAAAGCCGCTGAATTACTATTGGGATGGTCAGAGGCTGATCTTTGGCTCTGAGATCAAATCCATCCTGGAGGCCAGCATCCCACGCGAAGCTAATCCGATTGCCCTCGACGAGTACCTGACGTATCTCTGTGTCCCGGCACCCAATACGCTCTTCAAGGGCGTCATGAAGCTCCCTGCTGCCCATATTCTGATCTACGAAGAGGGGCATCTCATTACGAAACGCTACTGGGAACTTCCTTTCACACCAACCTGCCGGGACGATGAAGCAACGGCCATCGAGCGTACACGAGCACTACTTAAAGAGGCTGTGCAAGTTCGTTTGATGAGTGAAGTACCGTTGGGTGCATTTCTCAGCGGCGGAATTGATTCGAGCATCGTGGTAGGCCTGATGAGTCAAATGATGTCGCAACCGGTTAAAACGTTCTCCATTGGCTTCGAGGAGGACGACTACAGCGAGCTTCCTTATGCCCGAGAGGTAGCGAAGCACTTCGGTACTGATCATCACGAATTTTTCGTCCAACCAGAACTGGTAGCGGTGCTACCACAACTGGTCTGGGCCTATGACGAACCCTTTGCCGATTCATCCATGTTGCCAACCTACTATGTCTCCAAGTTGGCACGCGAACATGTCACCGTCGTTCTCACCGGCGATGGAGGAGATGAAATCTTTGGCGGCTATACGCACTATAAGCGTGAGATGTCGATCAGTCGCATTCCAGGGTTTATGCGATCCTTGTTGGGATTTGGAAGTATGCTTATGCCTGAGGGTATGCGGGGCAAAAAACGCCTCGCCAACTTGCGTCGTGACTTTGCTACACGTTACGTGGAGGCTAGCTCACTCTTTCCTCTTGGCTCGCGTTCCTCAATGTATTCTCGCGAATACTTTGCCCATATATGCGACCATAATCCATACGAGCGGCTCATCAGTGAATTCCGTGCAGTACCAGATCTTGATGTAGCCGCGCGGATGCAGTATGTCGATGTGCGCAGATATCTCACTGACGATATTCTGGTCAAGGTCGATAAGGCCAGCATGATCAACTCACTGGAGACCCGCGCTCCCATGTTGGATCAGTATCTGGCTGAATATGTAGCGTCACTGCCCTCAGCCATCCGCACACGCAATGGTATGTTGAAGTACCTGCTGAAGAAGGCGGCTGCAGATTTGTTGCCTGCCAGGATTTTAACGCGAGGCAAAAAGGGCTTTGGAGTACCCATCAAGCATTGGTTCCGCGGCGACTTAATCAGCTATGCCCATGACCTGCTTGACTCACCAGGAGCGCGGCAACGCGGAATCTTTAATCCAGATTTCATTCGTAACCTGCTGAGGGCACACGCCAGTACAAAGCTGGTGAACTATAGCGACGCAATCTGGGCATTGCTCTGCCTTGAGCTATGGTTTCAGGTCTACATGGACGAGCCACCTCTTCATGGTGAGCCGAATGCACAAACATACATAACAACTGGTCGCTAGCGGAAAGGGAAAAGATTATGTGTGGTATTTGCGGTGTGTACAACGGACGTAGCGGGGAGCCTGTCTCACAAGAGTTGATTGAGCGCATGGCGTCTCAACTCTCCCATCGTGGCCCTGACGATAGCGGCATCTATCTCGATGATAACGTAGGGCTGGGTTTCGCACGTCTCAGTATCATAGACCTGAACGGCGGCCATCAACCGATGTCCAACGAAACCGGGGATATCTGGATCGTCTTCAATGGAGAGATCTGGAACTACAAGGGACTACGCAAAGAGTTGATCGAGAAAGGGCACTACTTCCGCACGAACAGCGACACAGAGACAATTGTACATGCCTATGAAGAGTATGGTGTGGACTGTGTGGCCCGTCTACACGGGATGTTTGGCTTTGCTATTTGGGATGGTTCTCGAAGACGCCTACTACTAGCAAGAGATCGCGCCGGCAAGAAGCCACTCTACTACACTCGCATCGATGATGGCCTCGTGTTCGCCTCTGAGATTAAATCACTGCTACTCCATCCACGTGTCAAGAGGCAGGCCGACTTACAGGCACTAGCTGATTTCTTGAGTGTACGCTACGTCCCTGGACCGGCGACACTCTTTGCCAATATCTACAAGGTGCTCCCCGGCCACTGGTTACTCTTTGAACATGATATCGTGCGCGAGGAATGCTACTGGGATTTCACGTTTGGGCTAACCGCGAGACGTCCTATTGAAGAGTATATCCAGGGCATTCACCAGCACGTCCGCCGTGCTGTAGAGGAACGCATGATGGCTGATGTACCGCTGGGGGCGATGCTCAGTGGGGGGGTAGATTCCAGCATCATCGTCGGCATCATGAGTTCCTTGACGGACCAGCGTGTTAAAACTTTCGCGGTGGGTTTCGATGTACCGGAGTGTAATGAGTTACCCTATGCACGTCTCGTCGCACAACACTTCGGTACAGAGCATCATGAACTGGTTGTGAAAAGTTCCGACCTGTCAGAATACTGGCCGTTACTCACCTGGCATCGCGATGAACCAGTCAGCGAGCCATCTGACCTGGGGGTGTATCTGATTTCCAAGCTGGCCCGACAATACGTCAAAGTGGTGCTCACGGGAGAAGGAGGCGACGAACTCTTCGCAGGCTATCCTAAATACGTTGTCGATTGGCTAGCGCAGTATTACGGCCTGCTTCCCGCTTTTGTACGTGACCAGGTGATCACACCCCTGCTCGACCTTCTGCCCTATAGTATGCGGAAAGTCAAGTTTGCGGCACGTGCCCTATCCCTGCCAGCACCGCAGCGTTGGATGAGCTGGTTTGGCATCTTTAACGGACAGTTGAAAGACAAGCTGCTCTCTGCCAGCACTAAAGCCAACATTAATCTCGACTCTAGCCTCGCTTTCCAACGCTGGCTAGAAAAGAATCCACAACGGGACAATCTTTCATCAATGCTCTACCTGGATACCAAAATCTGGCTACCTGACAACCTGCTTATGAAGGCTGACAAGATGACCATGGCAGCTTCACTGGAGGCACGCATTCCGTTCCTTGACTATCAGCTGGTCGAGTACGCTGCGAGTATTCCTTCGCATGTGAAGATTAGGCCGCTCAAAGCAAAATACTTGCTCAAGCAGGCCTTTGCGGATTTGCTGCCTGGGCCTATATTGACGCGCAAGAAGATGGGCTTCAATGTGCCAACGGGTACCTGGTTTCGCAAGGGTCAACGTAATCTCATCTCGCGGTTGCTGCTCTCGGAGCGCGCCCGCAGTCGAGGTTTCCTGAACGATGCATTCGTGGCACATTTGCTGCGCGATCACCTGGAGGGTAGAACGAACTATCAAGCGCAACTGTTCACCCTTGCCAGCCTGGAGCTCTGGTTCCGCGTCTTCATCGACAGCACCCACCTCGAATACCCCCAGGTATCCGTAGAAGACCTTTTGGAAGATCGGCCCGTAGTTCCCAGTTATAGCCAGTAATTGTAGGTAGAGAGGTTATACTGTGTCGGCGACAAACGTGAAACAACAAACGACAAAGAGGCCTATTCGTGTTCTGGTGGTGACCGGGGTCTATCCGACAGAACAGCTTCCACACTTAGGCACGTTCATCAAAAGCCAGGTCGATTCGCTTATCGCGGCAGACCTTGAGGTAGAGGTTATTCATCCAAAGCCGGATTTCGTACTGCTTCGCTATGCCAGGGCAGCGATCCAGGTTTTTCTCAAGACGCTGACAGGCCATTTTGACATCGTGCATGGACATTTCGTGCAGTGGTGTCTCATTGCTCGTATGCAGTGGACAACACCTGTCGTTGCCTCTTTTCTAGGAGATGATCTGCTAGGTACTGTGACAGCTAAGGGCAGCTATAGCAAGAAGAGGGCCCTACTTGTACATGTGAGTCGCTGGCTTTGCCACAGTGTTGACGCTGTAATTGTCAAATCCGAAGGAATGAAAAAGGCCGCAGCGGGAGATAGTATCTTTGTCATTCCCAATGGTGTAGATTTTGAGTTATTTCATCCTATTCCACGTGCGGAAGCCCGGGCCGCCCTGGGGTGGGACCAGGATCGCTATTATGTTCTTTTTGGTAATAACCCAAAAATACCTGTGAAAAATTTTCCACTGGCGCAGGCTGCTATCGAACGCCTGCGTGCCAGGGGGATGCCCGCCGAGCTGGTGATTGCCAATGGCTTATCACAAACAAAACTTGTGCAGTACATCAACGCCAGCAACGCGCTCATCCTCTCATCGATTGCCGAAGGATCACCCAACATTGTCAAAGAAACAATGGCTTGCAATGTACCGGTTGTCTCCACGGATGTAGGTGACGTGTCCCAGGTTATTGGCCGCACGAAGGGGTGTAGCGTATGTCCCCACGATCCCGATGCGCTGGCGGCAGCCCTCGAACAGGCACTACAACATACAGCGCCGACAACAGGTAGAACCGACATCAAGCACCTGGAGCGCTCAATCGTAGCAAAGCAGGTTTTAACAGTCTACGAACAGGTGCTCAGTAAAAAGACACGGCGGAAAGAAAACATTCTTTATGAGAGAGGAGTACGTGGTCATGGCAGCAACTGGTAAAGTACTGATGCTGGTAGAAAATCTTCCTGTACCTGTGGATACCCGCGTCTGGGCTGAAGCCACTACGTTGCGCGATCGTGGATTTCAGGTAAGTATTATTTGCCCTAAGGGGGCCTCGCGATATCGTGAGTCATATATCTGCATTGACGGCATCCATATTTATCGCTACCAACTACCTCAAGCGACGAATAATTTCACTACCTACCTTGCGGAATACAGTGTTGCCATGTTCAAGACATTCTGGTTGAGCCTCGTTGTGTTACTTCGCCATGGCTTTGATGTGATTCATGCTGCTAACCCGCCCGATCTGTTTTTCATAATTGGGCTGTTCTATCGACTCCTTGGGAAAAAATTCGTGTTTGACCAACATGACCTTGCAGCGGAGTTGTTCCAGGCGAAATTCAAAGGCCGTGCCAAGTTGCTTCACAGACTTTTGCTCTTCCTGGAAAGGTGTAGCTACCAGAGGGCTGACCTGGTCATCGTAACCAACGAATCGCAAAGGCGAATCGCTATTGAACGGGGCCGCTGTCCCGGGGACAGGGTATTTGTAGTACGGAACGGGCCTGATTTGGAGCGCCTGCAGTTGGTCACGCCTGAGCCTGAGTTGAAAAAGGGGCGCCGTTTTTTACTGGCCTATGTAGGTGTGATGGCAGCTCAAGATGGGGTTGAGTACACCCTTCATGCACTTCATGACCTTGTTTATAAACGTGGCCGCCAGGATGTCTCATTGGTCTTGATGGGAAACGGTGACCTTATTCCCGCACTTAAGGCGCTCGCACACACATTGCAACTCGATGAGTACGTCAACTTCACTGGCTGGGTAACAAGCGCAGATCTCGTGCGTTATCTTACCGTAGCAGATGTGGGGCTCGCACCTGACCCGCAAAACGGGTTAAATGAGTACTCCACTACAATCAAAACGATGGAATATATGGCGATGGGCAAACCCATTGTGGCTTTTGAACTTGTCGAAACACGCTTTTCAGCACAGCAAGCCGCTCTCTATGCCACGCCAAACCTTGTAGAAGACTTCGCTAACAAAATTGAAGCTTTGCTCGATAATGAAGAACTCCGCCTCACCATGGGGGTGATAGGGCGCAAACGTATCGAAGAGGAGCTAAGCTGGGATCATACAAAAAAGAGGCTCTTACTGGCATATGAGACGCTCTTGCCCACAGGTTCCGAGCTATCGGAGCCATTAGTTTCTGCTTCTGTTGCAGACCAAATAAAAACTAGGACTGGCCAGGTGAAGAAGTCTTCACAATCGAGCACGAATTGATACTGCATCTCTGTAGACGTCACCATGACATTTGCACCTCGGTCTTGTACACTTGAGTACAGAGACGGCTGTCGTTGCAGACAGTTGCAGCAGTTCTATTTGTCGCCACCAGTGCCTTGAATGATCACCTGGGCTAGGAGTCGACCAGCAGGAGAGCAGTGTTTATGCGCCGGAGTACGGTTACGACAGAAACTGGCCAAGCCAAAGCAATTGAGAAAAACCAGGCAGAACCTCTTCAGCAGGAGACGCAAGCAGAGCAAGAGATCACAGGCGAACAATTATCACTTGGCAAGCGATTACTGAATTGGCGCACGATTGTCCCACTTGTTATTGTCATCGTCGCGCTCATTTTCTTTGCACAAAAGGCCAACATTGACCCGCAAAAAACATGGGATGCCATTCGTGGCGCGAACACGGTGTTCTTCCTCGCTGCCTTTGTTATATATTACCTCTCGTTTCCTCTGCGGGCAGTACGCTGGCGCATACTTCTGGAAAATGTTGGTTATAACAAAGCGAACGGCGTACATTTACCGCGTTTCTGGAAACTTGTGGAGATCATCTATATTTCCTGGTTTGCTAACGTCATCGTTCCCGCGAAGTTAGGTGATCTGTACAGGGTATATCTTCTTCGCCAAGAAACACGCCTCTCTGCACCTCGCAGTTTTGGCACAGTACTTGCCGAGCGCCTGCTAGACCTGATAGTCCTGCTCCTGCTGTTCATTCCAGCAGCCATTATCAGCCTGCATGAGAACGTGCCGCCGCAGTTGCTGACGGGCCTGAAAATTACCCTGGCAGCCGTGATTGCAAGCATTATCGGGCTATTCTTGTTACACGTCTTGCGCGATCGCATTGCCGTGCTCGTACCCAGGCGCTTCCGCGCCCACTATAATCACTTCCAGGAGGGCACGCTTGGATCATTTCGCCGACTTCCAACATTGGCGGGATTAACTATAGGGGTCTGGGCATGTGAATCGCTGCGTTTCTTCTTTATTGCCCTGGCACTCAACCTGATTGATGGTGGCTTAGTGCACAGCATCACAGCAGCATCCTTCATCGCACTTGGCGAAGCACTGCTCACCGTTGTTCCTTTCACAGGTGGTGGCGTTGGCCTGGTCGAAGGCGGTATGGTGGCAATGATCCTTCTCTTTACCCAGGGCAGACCAAATGCGCCGAGCCTCTCGGCAGCAGCTATCGTACTCGACCGCACAATTAGTCTTGTTAGCATTTTAGCGATCGGCTTTGTCGTCTTCATGCTTGCATTTGGACGACGAGCGACAAAGCCGCAATGATACTGTTCAGACTTAACCTTATAGAGTATACTAGTAGGAAGTTATAAGTGGCAACAGCAAGATATCTCGTCACCGGCGGTGCCGGCTTTATTGGTTCGCATATCGCCGAGGCACTCCTCGATGCTGGGGAGTCTGTGCGCATTTTGGATAACCTTGCCACAGGCAGGGAAACAAACCTGGCTGCACTCGGGGGACCCGCCGAATTTATACGAGGCGACTTGCGTGATCTCGATGCTGTGCGAGCCGCTATGCAAGGAATCGAGGTAGTATTTCATCAGGGCGCATTAGCTTCGGTCCCCAGATCCATTGCAGACCCAATTGGGTCGCTGGAGACGAATGTCAACGGCACACAAAACGTGTTACTCGCAGCACGGGATGCTGGGGTACGGCGTGTGGTCTATGCCAGTTCTTCATCGGTCTATGGCAATACACCGGTGCTGCCCAAACGTGAGGATATGCCACCCCACCCAATGTCGCCCTACGCCGTCCAAAAACTTACGGGAGAGCTGCTATGTGCGGTGTTTACACGCATTTACGGACTTGAAACCGTAGCATTACGCTACTTTAATGTCTTCGGCCCGCGGCAAGATCCCGCTTCAGAGTATGCAGCAGTGATCCCGCGTTTCTTGACAGCACTTCTTGAGAAGCGGCGTCCTATTGTCTTTGGCGACGGTGAGCAGACACGCGATTTTACCTACATCAGTAACGTTGTACAGGCGAATCTGCTAGCAGCTTCCTCACGTGATGCGGTAGGCTATGCCATGAACATCGGCTGTGGCGAACAGGTCTCTCTCAACATAATGCTACGCCTGGCCGGGGAACTTCTAGGCACCACCGTTGATGCCGAGTATCGGGAGCCACGCCCTGGTGATGTGCATGACAGCCTCGCCGACATTAGCCTTGCTCAGCTTCTCCTGGATTACAAGCCAATAGTTGGATTTCGCGAAGGGCTAGCACGCACCTTGGATGCATTGCTTAAGGGCATCGCCTGAGCTGCCTGGATAGATAATTCTGAAACGAACATGAACTTTCAGAGGGGAGCACATGCACAGCAGTGTGAACACCAGCAGAAATGCGAGAGACCAACGACATCTTCTTGAGACCGTTCTCATCACTCCATTGCCTCCAGCCTCTCATCTGAAATCGGCAATCCACAGGCCAAAATCACGATGCTTGCCACACCTGCACTGTCTTATCCGCGCTCCCCGAGGCGATGTCGGTGCCATCCGGCGCCCATGCCACCGTCCATACGGGTTTGGAATGCCCGCGATAGATGAAGGCACTCCCACCATTTGCCGCATCCCATACCTGCACGGTTGTATCACCTGCTCCATTATCGATATTCCCGCCTCCAGAAACGATACGCTTGCCATCCGGTGACCACGCCACCCCCAGCACACCATCAGATGCCAGTATCTGTACTTACTCCCTTGATCAAATGTGCACCCTTCCACTAGACATTAACCAATCCTCACCCCCCCTTATTACCGCATAAACACCTTACCAGGATAAAATATTGATCAACCAAGCTAAGGTGGAAGGTTTTTTTATGAGACAACCAAATGTATCTTTCCTCCGCCTTTCTGCACAACTTCTTTTTGCGCTGAGGGGCCTTCGCAGGTGCGCATTGTAGTGTTTGTGCTTTATAGTGCCTCCTTCTTAACCATATTTGTCCCCACCGACGCCTTGAATGATCAACCGCGCCAGGGCTTGATCTAACTGCGGGATGAACTAGATAGAAAGGAGATGGCCATGACAGTGTGTCCACAGTGCGGAGCCATGAATGAGGACGATGTCAAAACTTGCAAAGGATGCCGTGTCAACTTGTATTGGGCTTTCCAGCATTATGAGGAACTGGCGGTGATACGCGAAGCGAACAAATTGGCGCCTCGTCCTGAAACACCTGCCTTCTTGAGCGAAGCCAGCAAGAAAGTCGATGAAGGGCCTACTGTTGGTTGGCTACGCAACACAATCAAGAAGTTCGGCTTTAAAGGTGCCGGTAAAAAAGTCTCTACAATGACAGAGTGAATGTAGGGATGAGAGCCGCGTGACTAAGTTGTGTGATTGATTAATTGAACATTTTTTGATGTGGGAGCGAACCATTTCCTCCAGGAGAGTGACCTTGGTTCAGATAATATGCTTTGTATGAAGAAAGCGAAACCTTTATGCTCAAGACTCCTATCGTAAAAGTGCTGGTAGGTCTACTTGTTGGTGTCGGCCTATTATTGCTCGTCGCACGTTTCGTAGACATTCCCGTAACTATCCATGTGCTTCAACAGAATCTGGCTACCCGTCGAGGTATCGTTCTCGCTCTCCTTTCAGGACTTGCCTTCCTCCTCGCTTTTTGCACTCGTGGCATTCGCTGGAAACTCTTCTTGAATCCGATTGTGAAAGTCAGTATCTTCAGAGTCATTCAACTCTACCTGGTTGGTATTTTCCTGAACTTCCTGCTCTCAGTACGTGGAGGTGAAGTGGCCAAGAGCCTGATGCTCAAACGCATTGCAGGTATTCCCATTAGTCAATCGCTGCCAACCGTTGCTATGGACAAGTCGCTCGATTTACTGCCCGCGCTCTTCATTATGGCAGTGGTGCCGCTGGTTGGCGTGCAGATGGATATCAGGCTCTGGTTAGTGCTGGGGACAGTAGGTGCATTGCTCATCGCTCTGATCTTCTTTATAGGACTGGCCAGCTGGAAACACACAGCGGCCATCCATCTGCTCCATAAACTGACGGGCATGCTTCCTAAAGCTATTGGGAGCAAGATCGAAGGCTTTGCCACTGGTTTTGTCGAATCACTACTTCTGAGCATGAGACGCCCTAGAGTCTTTATTCCTGCAGCCCTGCTCACCTGTGTAGCCCTGATCTTTGATGGTCTATTTGCCATGCTGGCCTTCTGGACCATAGGTTACCCAATCGGCTTCGGGATGGCCATCTTCGGGTACACCTTGTTTAACATGTTCTACATCTTACCTACCCCTCCTGGACAAGTGGGCAGCAACGAAGCAGTTGGTTTGCTGGTCTTCACGGGTCTACTGCATCTCCCAACAGACAATGTCATGGCTATGTTCGTTTTCTCACATCCCTGGTCGGCATTGCTTATGTGTATAACAGGCATGGCTTGTCTGAGTGCACTCGGGTTGTCATTCTCCAATGCGGTGAAGGTGCGGGACAAAGGCGAAGATGCCTTGCTATTAAAGGAGCAGAAGGTGATCCTGTAGCGCGTTATTAGTTGCTATTCCAGGTGGTACCACGACTTGGCTTATTGATTCGATACCTGGCATGGAGTAAGACCTGAGATCTTTTCACATAGTCCCTGGAGGAAGAAAATAATCGCATGTTGGCAACACGACCGGATACTGATACAATCGCGATCACACGCACCTTCGATGGCATCGAGGAGGCAACACATCGTGTAATCTCACAAATAGGCGGGATGGCCTCTGTCATCAGGGAAGCCAAAGTTGCAGTGCTCAAACCCAATTTTGTGGCTGGTAGAGCAGCTGAGACAGGATCCACTACCAGCTTTGTCTTACTCAAAGCCGTCGCAGAAGAGGTACGCGCCTGCGGTGCAGAGCCAGTACTCTGTGAAATTCCAGGCACCGAGTTTGACCGCGAGGCCACCTATACTATCCTGGGGGTGGAAAAATTCTGTACGGACAACGGAATACGCATCGTCCGTGTTGACCCGGAAGGCGGCGAGGATTGGGTCGAACTGCGACCAGCCGGAGTGAAGCGATTGCGCCGCTTCCGCATTCCGCGTTTCGTGCAAGAGGCATGCTTGATCAATCTACCCGTCCTTAAAACCCACGTCGTTTCGACCATGACCTTGGGCATGAAAAACCCGATGGGTATTTTGCCGCTTTCTGATCGCCGCTCCATGCATACCCTTGGTATTGACCAGTGCATTGTTGATATGAATCGCGGCATCAAGCCAGACCTGACTATTATCGATGGCAGTGTGGGTCAAGACGGTGAGGGACCGCTCTATGGCAATAAGGCCGATCTGCAAGTATTGGTGGCCGGACATGATAGCTTGGCCGTGGATCTTGTCTGCTGCCAACTGGTCGGTGTAGAGTCAAGCAGTATTCCGCATTTGAAGCTGGCCCTGGAGCAATTGGGCCAGCCCTCATGGACACTTGTCGGTGAAGATGTCGGCGTCATCAAGAAGTTTCGCTTGCCAGAACAGAAGGCGCTCTACCGCTTTATCTTCTGGCTGATGTACCCGTTGGATTACCCCTACACTTGGGTTGCGGAACGCGGCAAACACCTCTGTACGACGCTTTACAGTACAGGCTTAGTCGGTACGCGTCCTCAGATTTCCGAGGGAACCTGCACGCGCTGTGGCATCTGTGTCAAGGCCTGCCCACTACCAAATGTCATTGATCTTAAATTACTGAAAGTGAACTACTCTACCTGCCAGCGTTGCTTGCTCTGTTATGAAGCCTGCCCAGAGAAAGCTATCAGTGTCAAAGGCTTTTCAGGAACAATGAGGTTCGACTGATGGAGGAAATTTGGCAGACACAGCAGGATGACGAATATATCGGCTGCAGCATAGGCATTATGGCCTATAATGAAGAAGCCAATATTGGTCGTACCATACGTGCTCTTCTCGAACAGCAAGGCCCATCCGTGCACATTGAAGAAATCATCGTCGTTGCAAGTGGTTGCACAGACCGCACTGTGTTAATCGTAGCCGAAATTGCGCTCCAAGATCCTCGGGTACGATTATGTATTCAAGAGAAGCGTGAAGGCAAAGCCTCTGCAATCAACCTATTTCTCAAACAAGCGATCAGTCCTATCGTCATATTAATTGGTGCTGATGTTCTTCCCGAAACCTCTGCTCTAGAGTATCTGTGCGCCCCCTTCAAAGATCCAAAAATTGGTATGGTTGGAGGCCGTCCTATACCAGTGAACGATCCCGCTACTTTTATGGGACATGCTGTCCATCTGCTGTGGCGCTTACATGATCACTTGTCTCGTGTACATCCAATACTCGGTGAAGTGATTGCCTTCCGCAATGTCATCTCAGGCATATCAACTGATAGTGCTGTTGACGAGATCTCTATTCAAGCCCTCATTTCTCAGCTTGGTTACCAGTTGATCTATGAGCCTGCTAGTATTGTCTATAACAAAGGTGCCCTTAACATTCGCGATTTTCTCAAACAGCGCCGCCGTATCTACGCTGGGCACCTCAAAGTGCGTGATCGGCAGAACTACGAAGCCTCGACGATGAAGGTGAGTCCTATTCTTCACCAGCTTATCGCTTGTCGCGACTTTGCCCTGTGTACCCCCAAACACATCATATGGACTTTTGGTACAGTAATTCTTGAAGGGTTCGCACGCATGCTGGGTTACTATGACTACCGCCGTAAGCGTGATCACCACATCTGGCAAATGGTGGACTCGACCAAGAGCTTGGAGGCAGGTAATCGTAAAGTGCGACGCATTTGTAACGCGCAGAGCGTCATCGTCTTTCGTTTCATTCTCGAAGGTGTCGAACGCTACGATACCGACCGGGAGCGTGAAGAGCGTGAAGCAACTGAGGTGGCACATAAGCTCTTACCATTCTTGCGTACCAAGATTCGCAAGGAAGACAAACTCTCGATCAATGGACCTGGAATTATGACCGCTGTCATTCGCGCTGAACAACATGGAGCCCAACTTGTGGCTAAGCGTATCCAGGAAGCAGTTCAAGCAACGCCTGTGCGTCTTGGGCGAGGTCGTGAGGTCAAAGTTAGGGTTGCTTATAGCTCGCTCACCTTTGCTTCAAAGGCAAAGGATGGGAGTATGACCATTAGCAGCCCCCTGGTAGAAGAGGCTGTGATGGCAGCGCTAGCGGCTAATAGTGCTGAAGACTTGTAATACCTGAGATGGTATCTTCCATCGAATGGTATGTTCTCTACCTAAGGCAACAATCAGTTTGAACTCAAGTTCATTGCTTTACCGGGGCATCGCTCTCCGGGCAGCGCTCTGGAGGGTGCTGGCCCTCGGGTTTAAACATCAGTATTGTGGAGCGAGGCAATACGTATGACAACATTGGTAACGGGAGCTACAGGATTTCTAGGCTCAGCCTTGGTGACAAGACTGCTCAAACAAAAGCAGCCGGTACGCATCCTTGCACGCGACGAGGAGAAGGCATGCGCACAGTTTGGTAAGGCCGTAACCATCACCCAAGGCGATATTACCGATGTAGCGCAGGTACAACGGGCTGTGGATGGAGTAACCGTCATCTACCACCTTGTGGGCCGACTCTACCATCCCAGCATACCGGCAGAACTCTATCACCGGATTCATGTCGAGGGCACACGTATCTTGCTCGAAGCTTGTAAGGGGCAGAGCCAACTGAAGCGGATTGTCCATTGCAGCACCACTGGTGTCTATGGCGTGACTGGCAAAACGCCAGCAGCCGAGGATGCACCCTTTGCTCCCACCAATCCCTATGAAGCCACCAAACTCGAGGCAGAACTGCTTGCCCTCAAAACCTACCGGGAGCAGGGTCTACCCGTGAGTGTGGCAAGGCCGGGACTTGTCTATGGCCCTGGCGACCTTCACTTGCTGGGCTTTTTCTCATCGATCAAGAAGGGACTCTTTCGCGTCATCGATGGCGGAAAGGCGCTACTCCACCCGATCTACATTGATGATATGACGGCGGCGTTCCTGCTCTGTGCTGAGCGATCAGAGGCCATTGGACGCAGCTATAACCTCGCTGGTGACCGTCCTGTGACCATTCGTGAGCTTGTGGCGGCCATTGCACACTCCTTAGGCAAGGAATTACCGGGGGGCAGTATCCCGCTCTGGCTTGCCAATCTCGCCTCGGATATCTTTGCCGTGACGCCAGGATTGAAAGGTGAGCAGGCTCCACTGACACGCAGCCGTGTCCAATTCCTTACAAATAGTCGCGTTTATGATATTAGCCGGGCGAAAGCCGAGTTGGGCTACACACCCAAGGTGAAGCTGGATGAGGGTATGAAACGAACCACCGAATGGTATTACAAGCATCATTATTTGAAAGATTGATAGATGCCTGTTGTCTTGCTCCCGCCTCGGCGTACCCTGCTCGCCCAGGTATCTACCATCTTACTGAAAGGGAGGGAAATAGACGTGCTTGAAGTTCTACCGAAAATTGCGAAGATGCAGGCGTCCTATGCGCTGGGCAAACCCCTTGCTCTTCCAATGAACCTCACCATCAGCGTGAGCTATCGCTGTAATTCCCGTTGTAAAACGTGTAATGTCTGGCAGCGTCCCAACGACGACTTTACCATCGAGGAATACGACAAAACCTTCGCCTCAATTGGTAGGGATGCTTACTGGTTCACTTTTAGCGGCGGTGAACCTACCCTGCGTAAAGACCTGCCAGAGATGGTTGAAGTGGCCTACCGGCATTGTCGCCCTGGCATCATCAACATTCCCACCAATGGGATTCAGGACAAAATTATTCCTGGTCGCGTCGAGCGAGTCTTGCAAGCGGCTCCCACTAGCGAGGTCATTGTCAACCTTTCACTGGATGGTGTTGGTGAAAAGCATGATATCGTCCGTGGCGTCAAAGGCAATTTTGAACGCGCCATGCGCACCTATGCTGGGCTGAAAGCCTTAAAAGGCCGCTATAAAAACTTCACGTTGGGTGTGCATACCGTGATCTCAAACTTCAATGTTGATGAGTTTGACAACATTTATGCCTTCGTACGCGACGAATTGAAGCCGGACTCTTTCATCAGTGAGATCGCTGAAGAGCGCGTCGAGTTAGATACGGTAGGCATGGGTATTACTCCACCGATTGAAAAGTATCAGCCAGTGATCGAGCGCTTGCAAGAGGGTATGCGCAGAGCTGAATTTAACGGTGTCTCGCGCCTTACCCAGGCCTTCCGTGATCGCTACTATGATATTGTCAAGCGCACACTGGTCGAGAAGCGCCAGGTTATTCCGTGCCTGGCAGGAGTCGCATCTGCGCAGATCGCTCCCAACGGAGATGTTTGGACCTGTTGTATCCGTGCGCAGCCGGTTGGTAATCTGCGCGAGCATAATTACGATTTTAGAGCTACCTGGACTACAACCAAGGCCGATGAGCTACGCCGAAGCATCAAGGCGGGCGAATGCTATTGCCCTTTGGCGAATGCGTCCTACACGAACATGCTTTGCCATATGCCAACGCTAACACGTGTGGCCCTGACCGTTGTCAAAGGAACAGTTGGAGCAACACTCTCCTCCAAATAATCGTGGCAAAATTGCGCTCAGCTCATTGGGTGTGATGCTAACCACACTCCTGAAGTTCCCGGATCCGTACGACCCGAACCTCAGGATGAAAGCAATGGAGGGTCGGCTCTCCCAGAGCAGGGTCTTGCGGGCGAAAGACTGACAAAACTCCTAGAAGAGTTATGCGCCTTCGGCATATGACTCTTATTGTAGTTCATTTGTGCTCGGTATCTCTCGATAGGTTATTTCTATCTATGCACTTTTACCACAGAATACTATTGAATTTCTACCTTCATATCTATCGATTTAGCACATGTCGAAGGTATGGTTCTACTTGAGGAACGGCTCTAGAGCGTTCCATGCATCTGATGATTGCTTATGCACAAACAGGTACCGAGAAATGCGATAGAGGTCTAGAATGCAAAATGTGCAAGCGGCTCATCCCTATGGATCAGTCATAGGAGAACGCTATCTCGTACGTGGCCTGCTTGGTGAGGGTGGTTATGGCGCTGTTTACTTGGTGAGAGATCAGCAGCGCGTCAATCGCAATATTTCTACCCTCTTTGTACTTAAAGAACTGATTAACCCAAGTAAACAAGAGCGGGATCAAATCACCTTCGAAGGTATGTTCCTTAGGCGCCTTCATCACCGATCACTCCCCCGTGTTCATCACGTGTTCAAGGATGACAAACACAATCGGGTATATATACTCATGGATTACATTGAAGGACCGAACTTGACGTTGATGCGCCTAAGGGAGCCAGAAGAGCGTTTTTCGTTGCCCCATGCCATGACTTTCATGACACCTATTGTTGATGCTGTTACCTATCTACATAGTCAACAACCTCCTATTATCCATAAGAACATCACACCAACCAACATTATCTTGCCCCATGGAATTGCTGAGCCTGTACTGGTTGATTTTGGTATTGCAAAAGCATTCGACCCGGATTCGACCAATACGGCTGTCCGTTATTTTTCATTTGGCTATGGAGCACCTGAACAATACAATGAAGACGCCTGCATTCGTACAGATATTTACGGATTAGCCGCAACCTTCTACAGTCTTTTAACTGGTTTGATTCCGCCCGATGCTCTGTATAGAATAGTGCAACTAAACGACACGGGGTCTGATCCCCTCGTGCCAGCGAATCAGATTACACCGGTCATTCCCCCAGCTACAACCGAGGCTATCCATCGGGCTATGTCTATAAGCAGTAATGATCGCTTTTCTACAGTCGAGGAGTTTTGGCAAGATTTGACTGCCCATCTAATAGATGGACATTTACCGGCAGCAGAGTTTGTGCCATCTATCCCGGTAGATCAACAGCCAACTAAACACGATATTTTATCCTTTCTAGGCCAACAACTACCTGATCCTGGAGTCGTATCAGCAGTCCAAGAAGATCAACTACCACCTGAACCTGAAGTCGCATCAATAGCTCAAGAAGACCACCAGCCACCTGAACCCGCAGTTGCATCAATGGCTCAAGAAGATCAACTACCATCTGAATCCACAGTCGCATCAATAGCTCAAGAAGACCACCAGCCACCTGAATCCGCCGTTGCATCAATAGCTCAAGAAGACCACCTACCACCTGAACCCGCCGTTGCATCAATAGCTCAAGAAGACCAGCAACTACCTGAACCCGCCGTTGCATCAATGGCTCAAGAAGATCAACTACCATCTGAATCCACAGTCGCATCAATAGCTCAAGAAGACCAGCAACTACCTGAACCTGAAGTCGCATCAATGGTTCAAGAAGACCACCTACCACCTGAACCTGAAGCCCAACCAGCAGTCCAAGAAGACCACCTACCACCTGAACCTGAAGTCGCATCAATGGCTCAAGAAGACCACCTACCACCTGAATCTGAAGTCGCATCAATGGTTCAAGAAGACCACCTACCACCTGAACCTGAAGCCCAACCAGCAGTCCAAGAAGACCAACCACCACCTGAATCTGAAGTCGCATCAATGGCTCAAGAAGACCAACTACCACCTGAACCTGAGGTGGTGTCATCTGCACTACCTCAACCGCATGTTGTTTCGAAGAAAACTGTAGAAAATATTGTTGCTGTATCTATACCAGAACAGCCGCGTGCCCCTACTTCAAGGAAACCTGGTGCACTATTATTCATCTCACTTGCAGCTCTCGCCACTATAACCGTCGGGGCCGGGCTTTTGCTTTATATTATGGGCTACCATGCCTCGAGTTCTGCTACCCCCATATCCACATTGACGCATAAGACTCCTCCTTCCGAGCGTAGACCGACAATGCCATCTTCTCCCACCCCGTCGTCAACCTCCTCTATTAGTATGGCTGGATCATACTACGGTACCCTTTTCGATATGCCAACCGGCACGACCACGAACATCTCCCTCACGCACATTCGACAACAGCAGGGGAATATCAGTGGCTATCTCGGTGGAATCCCCGATAATGCTATCTTTAACGGGATTCCCCTGAATGGTCCTTTTACGGGGACCGTCACTATTGCTAAACAGATCCAGTTCATAGTGACGAGCGACACAGGGCAAACTGCTTTCTCATTTGAGGGAGTAATATGGGCGGACGGCACCATCGTGGGATCATTTTGCAGCCCCGCGGAGGCGAGAGGAAAATGCAGCAACTATGGCCTTTGGAGCGTTTCTCCTGCGACATGACGTACTCTGGTTGTGGTTTACGAACCTGGTTAGGAGGTATGCGATGATTTCGCCCAGTCAGCGCTTGCAATGTCTCCCCAGCCTTTGCGGAGGCATAGCCGCCGGATTGTTGCTCGCGATGATCGCTCGGATAAGCAGCGGGGCTGAACCCGTTGCGGTCATGCTGGTGGTTGCTCTGCCGTTTTTCCTCGCAGCCTTGACGGGTGTGGCCAAGACCACGACAGCTTGAGGGATCTCGATGATCGGGACGATCGGGTCCCTCGTGCAGGAGACCTCCAACCGCTGGCTACTATCAGCCAGTCTGTACACCATCGCCTGTCTCGGCACGGCGATGCTGCTCGGTACTATCTTGGGTGCCCTGGGACACCTCATACGAGGTTGGGTCCACGGCGCGGCTGTCTACACCTTGTTTCCCCATGCGGGAGCATGGCTCATTGGCCTGCTTGCCCTGGCTTACGCGGTCAGCGATGTGGGTTTGCTTCGACTGCCACGCCCGACCCTGAGGCAAGCCGTCCCCATCACATGGTGGCGGTGGTGGAGACCCTACGGTGCCGCGCTGGCCTACGGCGCGGCACTCGGCATTGGCGTGATGACGCGCATCCCTTTCGGCGCCTTTTACGTGTTGTGTACCTGGTGTGTCTTGAAAGGCGACGCAATTTATGGTGCCCTGCTGATGGGCACCTACGGTGCGGCGCGTGCGCTGGTGATATTCCCGGCAAGCTGGGGACTCTACTGCCACCGCACGGCCATTACGCAGTGGTTTTCCAGCCCGCTCTTCAATCTGTGGCGTGCGCAGCGGGTCCTGGCCGTCGTGCTGATCATGTTCGGCACGCAGATCCTCGTGTCCGCCGTCTTGCCCGCGCCGTACCCTATCTTCTAGTCCTACAGTCCGATTTAGTCAGGAACGCTCGTTAGGAATCGTCAGAACTGGGAACAAGGCCCAGTGTGGGGGGAAGCCTTCTTCTGATATACTGATGGTCATCGAGAACATCTTGATGAGGAGGGAACCATGAACTGCCCGTACTGTGCTTCAACCGCAACCAAAGAACGAACCAAGCCAACCTCGCTGGGCTATCGGACGTTGCGCTGCTCAGACGGCAGACGAACCTTCCACGAACGCACGGGGACCCCCTTCCACTTCCTGGAATATCCCACGGCTATCGTCCTGCTCGTCGTGCTCTGGCGACTCCGGTAGAAGTTGAGCCTGCGCGATCTGGCCGAGATGTTCCTGGAGCGCGGCTTTGTGTTCACGCATGAGGCCGTTCGAGACTCTTAAGCACGCTTTGCCCCGCTCATGGCCGACCAAATGCGAGCCAAGCGACGTGGGCAAGCCGGACGAGCGTGGGACGTGGATGAAACCTCCGTCAACGTCAAAGGGAAATGGTGCTCCCTCTCTCGTGCCATCGATCGAGATAGCAACTTGGTTGACTCAATGCTGAGCGAGAAGCGAGACAGGGAGGCGGCCAAGCGCTTTTTCAAGCAGGCCACCGAGGTGGTTGGTCACGTCCCTGAACGGGTGACGACCGATGGGCATGACTCCTACCCACGTGCCATCCGCGAGACGCTTGGCAGTGAGGTCATCCACCGCTGTAATCCCTATCTCAACAACCCACTCGCGCAAGATCACCGTGGCATCAAACAGCGGTCCTACCCATGCGTGGATTCGGCAGTGTGTCCTCAGCAGCACGCTTCTGTCGTGCCTTCGAGGAAGTGCGCCAGTTCTTCCGGGTCCGGACCATCATGAAACAAAAGGTTTCCCTGGTCCAACAATGCGATCTGTTCCGTCAACAATTGGAAGCTTTGAAGGCCCTAGTGCTGGTGGCTTAACACACACGCATGCAGGGGCAGGAGTGTCCAGCAACACCATGTTGGCTCCTGCGTTCTCAGTTCTGACACATCCTCCTCTTAGCCTGAGAAATTTAGGGCATAAAAAGGTGCGTATTGGTGTTATCTATGATAGAATAAGAAAAATACGACACGGATTGTTGCAGCGTTGCCAGGGTATCTTGCCTTCCTAACTATATGCAATCGTGATCGCAATTCGCTGATCAATTGATCAGCTAGAGATATCTCGCGGGAGTGGTTAGTAATGAAAAAAGGAATTCATCCAAACTATATTGAGGCCACCGTCAGTTGTGCCTGTGGCAATAGCTTCAAGACGCTGAGCGTCAAGCCTGTGTTGAAGGTTGATGTGTGCTCAAAGTGCCATCCGTTCTTTACGGGCCAGCAGCGTATTCTTGATGCGGCTGGGCGCGTGGAGCGTTTCCGCAAACGTTTCAATTTGCAGGAAGAGCAATAACCAGATAACGTATGTATTGTGAAGGCGACCGCTCTGGTCGCCTTAAAAATACCTACGTTATCCGGAAGTTACAGCATGCAACCTGTACATGCTCATAGGCGTATTATGGTAGAGGTGTTTGAGTAGGTAGATGTGCCTATTAGTAAAGTAAGCACCCTTTATCCTTGTTTTAATTTCAGGTATTATGAGGTGAGTGGCGTGGCAAATGCAAATGAACGAACTATACTTTTCCTCATTGCCGATACGGGGGCTGGACATCGTAGTGCAGCTAACGCCATTCGCAACGCGATCAATTTGCTTTCACAGAAAGAACAGGCCGAGTGGCAGGCAGGCCAGCAGCAAAGCAATGCTACAGAAGGTTCGACAGTTGCTTCTGTGCCACAACCGCCAACCTACCGTATTGAAATTGTCGATGTATTTGAGGAGTATAGCCGCTTTCCCCTACGTGAGACGGTTAAACTCTATGGGCCAGCTATTCGCTATAATCCGAGATTATATGGGCGTGTCTTTCATATGAGTAATAAAGTACAGCGCTTCACGGCTGTAGAGAGTATGGCTACGCCTCTTATTCATAATGGTCTCATCCGCCTATTTACCAGTGTGCAGCCTGATATTATTGTTTCTATTCACCCTATGCTCAATCATGTTACGGTGCGTGTATTGAAAGATGTGGGCATGCATATTCCTTTCCTGACGGTGGTCACTGATCTTGTCAGCGTGCATGCTTCCTGGTTTGCGCCGGGAGCTGATAGCTACATTGTGCCAACGGAGCAAGCTAAGCAACTCTACCTGGCACGTGGTCTGGACCCCGAACGTGTCCATATATTGGGTATGCCCATTGATCCTAAATTTACGCGCCCGACAGAGAGTAAAGAGGAGCTTCAACGTCGCTTTGGTTTGGAGCCGGGAATACCTGTGGTGCTGCTGGTTGGCGGAGGAGATGGAGCCGGTGGTTTACAAGATGCTGTACGTATTATCTCACGCGCTCATCTGCCAGTGCAGTTGTTAGTTGTTACGGGACGCAATAAGCGGCTCTATACATACCTTCAACGCACTCGTGCCAATTTGCATGTTCCGGCAAAGATTTTTGGTTTTGTACAAAACATGCCGGAAATGATGCGTGCCTCTGATGTGATTATCACCAAGGCAGGCCCTGGTACGATATCTGAAGCCTTGGCCTGTGAACTACCGATTATTCTCAGTGGCTATGTCCCCGGTCAGGAAGAGGGAAATGTCGATTTTGTTATCCAGAACAATGTAGGTACTCTAGCTCATGACCCCATCGAACTGGTGGATACCTTGCGCCACCTCATCAAACCTGGCTCTGCTCTGATGCGTCAGCAACTGGCAAATGCGAAACGTCTCAGCCGACCTGCGGCCTCATTTGATATTGCTCAGTGTATTCTGAGCTATCTGCCAGAAACCAGCAAAGCTGGTGTGTGGCAAGCTGTGCAGCTACGTCCTAGGCGGCGTATCCTCTCACCTGGTGCGTTACGTTCTCCCGAAGCTCGTTTGCGTGCTCTACGCCATCGCTTGCCCCGTATGACACAGAATACCTTTTTGAGAAGTCGGGTGATGCGTCGGCTGTCGCGTTTGCGCTCCCAGAGCTTTCGTTACCGGCTTTCACGTTTGAGAGAAGATGTAAGCCGCTATCGGCACCCCGACTTGTAATAGACAAGGAAACCCCCTATGGCAAAATTTTACTACGGTGGTCAGGCCGTTATGGAAGGTGTGATGATGCGCGGACGTACATCCGCAGCTGTAGCGGTTCGCCGCCCCGATCAAAGTATCTACCTATACGAGGAAGCTTTAAATCCACGCCTCTATCAAAATCCGCTTTTCCGTCTGCCCTTCCTGCGTGGTCTGCTCTTGCTGTGGGAAATGCTGGTACTCGGTACACGCCTGATGACCTTTTCCGCCAATATCGCTACGGGTGCTATTAATCCCGATGCTCCGGTCCTGCCACCTGATACCGCCGATCCTACTGCGAGAAACGAAAAAATTACTGGAGATGCCCTGACGGAACAGCCCGAAGCACCTCCAAAGATTGGTGGGCTGACCATGGCTCTGACCTTGCTCGTTTCATTAAGCATTGCGGTGGCGATTTTCTTTGTTGGCCCACTCTTTCTCGCCAGCTTGCTGCCCAGTCAGATTGGTGGCGGCTGGCTCAATCTGATTCTGGAGGGTGTTATTCGCCTGGCTCTACTGCTGGGCTATCTTTACCTGATAGGTCGTGTTCCTGATATTCAGCGGGTCTTTGGCTATCATGGAGCCGAACATAAGGCAATCAACGCGATGGAACAGGGTGATCCCCTGGATGTTTTCCATGTGCGCCGTGCCTCGCGTGTACATACCCGTTGTGGCACCGGCTTCCTGCTGCTGGTGATGGTGGTCTCCATCTTCGTCTTCGCCCTGGTGAGTACGCCATGGCTGCCGCTCAAGGTCCTCTCACGCATTGTGTTGGTACCGGTTGTAGCGGGTATCTCCTACGAGCTCATGCGTCTGGGAGCGGCCAACTATCGCTTTCGCGTCGTGCGCTGGCTACTTGCGCCGGGACTGGCCCTGCAAGGTTTGACGACTCGTGAGCCTGATGATAGTATGATAGAGTGTGCAATTGCTGCACTCAAGCGCGTCCTGCAAAGAGATAAGTTGAATAGTGGTGCAGCCCATCCAGAGGTTGATCCATCTTTAGCTGTATAAATAAGGATATTTACTATATTATGTCATCTGATCCAACGATTTCACCTCCGCAGGGTGATACACCTCCTGATAATCCCAAGCAAGAGACTCAATACGCTCAGATTCATTTTTCGCCCTTGCGCTGGTTTTTTACAGGCATTGTACGCCTATCCTATCGTTTCTGGACGCGGATTGCGGCCCGTCTTTTCCCCGAAAACTCGCCATCCGAGCGCATAGCACAGGCCTTACATATTCCTCTACCGGATAAACTCAATATGAGCTGGGTTACTGATCATCTGGCTGTTGGGGGACGTATCCATCCTGAAGATATTCGTGCTCTAGCGTTGTCCGGCATTACCCATGTCATTGATACTCGTTCAGAGTATCGTGACGATGCCGATGCTCTGGCAAAAGAGCATATTGAATTGCTGCACCTGCCTACCCCTGATACCTATCCATTGACTGTGGAGCAGTTGGAAAAAGGGGCAGCGTGGGCGCAGGAGCGTATTCAAAACGGTGGACGCGTACTCATTCACTGTGAGCATGGGGTTGGACGCAGTGTGCTGCTCACCTGTGCTGTCCTGGTCTATGGCGGTATGAAAGCTCGCGATGCCCTGGCACTGGTACAGGAGAAACGCTGGCAAGCCTCACCAAATCAGCGACAGGTCGATCGGTTAAAAGAGTTTGAGCGTACTTGTGGAGCAGTGGGCAGCGCATAACGCTCAATCTCCCCAGCTAGGAGGGTGCGCGTAGGTTCCGGAGGTCGACCACGAGGGTCGCCCAAGAGGGTTATCGCGTAGGGGCAGGTTTTGTGCCATAGCGAGGGTTATCGCGTAGGGGCAGGTTTTGTGCCATAGCGAGGGTTATCGCGTAGGGGCAGGTTTTGTGCCATAGCGAGGGTTATCGCGTAGGGGCAGGGGCGGCGTGGAGCGGGGTTGGGGCCCTTGTGGCTGCCCGCCTGCTGGGAGCGAGCACTCCTCCTCTGCTGAGACCCCCTTCCCTGGTTATGGTAGAGTATCATCATGCTAAACTCGTTATCTATAGAGGGAGATATCCATGCAGACACACAAAGATGAGCACGATATTCCCAAGCGACATTCGTTGCGCTTACCAGGATACGATTATACCTCAACGGGGGCCTATTTTTTCACGATCAATACCCTGGAGCGGAAACGCTTTTTTGCCATCCCCGAATTGTATCAAGGTCTTCTTGCGCATTGGCACACCTTACCCGTCCGCTTTCCAGGCGTCAGACTCGATGAGTTCGTCATTCTGCCTGAACATATTCATGGGATTGTGTGGTTAGACCAGCAGGTGAAGAAGCCACCTACCTTAAGCACCGTTCTGGGAGCCTATAAGTCTCTCACGACTCTCGATTGGCTCACGTACCATAAAACGCGTGGCATCCCATGTTCTAGACACCTCTGGCAGCGAGGCTATCACGACCACGTTATTCGCAATGATCAGGATTTACTCGAGAAGCAGCAATACATTCTCAACAACCCGCTCAAGGAGCAAGAAAAGAAAAGCAGCTCCTAAGTGTCTACGGGTGATTATTTTGCCACTGTGCGGCGCATTATCGACGCAGCGGCCTTGACAGCTACGTCGATAATGCGCCGCAGACGATAAAAATAAACGTCCGTTAACAGGTCGACCATTTCGTTAGGCTGATGCGTCTTGGGCGACCACGAGAGTCGCCCCGACATGTCGCGTATTAGCCATAGTGAGCGACAATGTCCATGGTATCCATGCTCGGATCAAGCTGCTTGGTGATGCCATCGAGCAGGCCGAGGGCACGTCCGACCAGCAGCAAATCGGTGGGAATAGTGCCGATGCTCTTGCCGATCTGCATGCCGGCCTCTACCGCATCCACCTCACCCGCCGTCTCGTCAGACTCGCTGGCCTGGTCATTGCCCAGCAGCACGCCCACCAGTTGCAGCAGGGAGGCGAAATCCACCTCCTCGTCGAACTTGAGTCCGGCTTCCGTCAGCGCCCTGGTGAGTCCGTCGAAATCGCCGCTGGTGAGCGCTTGCACCATTTTTTTGAGCGAAGCGACGAGCGAGGGGGCAAGGGAGACGGTCAGCCCGTGGTCGAGGAGCACCAGACGGGGGCCGGGTTGCACGCGCAGGTTGCCGGGATGGGGGTCCGCGTGCAGGATACCCAGATGTAGCATCTGGTCGGCGTAGAGATCATTGAGCAGCCGCGCGACCTCGTGCGGGGAAATGCCCGCCTGCTCCAGGGCCTCGCGGTCGGTAATCTTGATGCCGTTGATGAACTCCATGACGAGCAGGTGTTCGGTACTCAGTTCGGGCATGCATGCTGGAATGAGCGCATCTGACCGGTGCGCAAGTGCCGTCCGCAGTGCGGTCATCGACTCCGCTTCATGTCTGAAGTCCAGCTCCAGTGGGAGCGTCTCTTGCAGATAATCGACGATCGGCTGGAGCTGGATGGCGGGAGCGAGTCGCGCAATCGCCTTGACGACCTGCTCCAGCACCGCCAGATCCGTCGCCACCAGGTTCTCAATATCCGGGTACTGCACCTTGACGGCGACCTCTCGCCCGTCGTGCAGCCGCGCACGATGCACCTGGGCAATCGAGGCCGCGGCGACCGGCTCCCGCTCGATCTGGGCAAACACGTCCTGTGGACGCCGACCCAGCTCGCGGGTGATGGCCTTCTCGATCTCCGGCCAGGGGCGAGCGGGCATGCTGTCCTGCAGGGGGGCCAGGGTGCGAATGTAGACGGCGGGGAGCAAGTCAGGCCGCGTGGAGGCGAACTGGCAGGCCTTGATCAGCGCCCCGCCCAGCGAGGCGGCCGTCTCCAGCACCCGGTTCGCGCTGCGCTGGTGCTGCAACTCCCAGTCCCGCGGCTTTACCAGGGAGGGCAACCACTTCGCACGTTCACCGAGCGTGGTATACCCGACGAAGATATCCGCCGCGACGGTGGCCAGCACCAGGGAGCGCGAGAGGGACTGACCGACCGGAACCACGCGCGTGGCATGTTCCTGCACCTGGAGTCCAGCCTCCGCCCACAGAAACGTATTCGAGCGGGCCAGATCGGCCAGGCGGGCCAGAAACAGAGCTGGGTTGGGCGTTTGGGTCCCCGTAGTCAAGACCGCCCACGTCTCCTCGATGGTGTGCCTCACGGTCTGGTCGAGAACCCACCTCTTCTTCATCGTTGTTTGCTTCTCCATCTTGACGCTGCCGCTTTCCTTTCTTTTTCTAAGGCAAGGTTCAAATGAGCTTGACACTTTTCTGCTCACACGAGGCAAACATTGTCAAACACGATTGCCTCTCTTTGAACCTTGCCTTAGATGGCAATCTTTGTTTGAGGCAAGGCAGAGGCAAGGTGTTGCTGTACCTGTTTCAGCCTCAATGTACTAGCCGTGCTTCTTGCGCAAGACCTTCTTGTCGAGCTTACCAACACTGGTCTTCTCCAGGTAGTCCACAAATCGAACATCTGGCACCGCCCATTTTGAGATGACCCCCCGCTCTGCCCATGCTTTGACGTGGGCCTGGATGTGCTGATCCGTGACCACGCTCTCCTGCTTCAAAACGACCAGGGCCAGCGGACGCTCCCCCCATTTCTCGTCTGGTATGCCAATTACTGCCACCTCACTTACCCCTGGGTACTGAGAAATGATGTCTTCGAGCACCAGAGAAGAAATCCACTCACCGCCGCTCTTGACCACATCTTTTATTCGATCAGTGATCAGCAGATACCCTTCGGGATCGATCGTTCCGATATCGTTAGTGTGCAGATAGCCGCCACGCCAGAGATTCTCGGAATTGGCCGGGTCGTTCAGGTAGCCCTGGGTGAGCCAGGGAGCGCGAACAACTACTTCGCCGCTTGCTTTGCCATCATGGGGTACGTCATGCATCTCGTCATCAACGATGCGCAGCTCAACGAGCTGGGCCGGGACACCTGCCCGCGTTCGGTATTCAATTTCCTTCTCCTTGCGTCCTGCCTGAGCCAAGCTAGACGCTGCAGCGTCGTTGGCAGGACGGGTTGCTGCCAAGTCCGCGTCCACTTCGGTCATGCTGGGTTTCAGTTGGGCCAGCGACAAGATCGGACAAGTCTCCGACATGCCGTAGCCGCCGAAGATATCGATCCCCTTGTCCATAGCCAGCTTCGCCAGACCCTTTGGCAGGGCTGAACCGCCGATGACCACCTTCCACCCAGACAAATCTATATTTCGGCTCGCCGGACTCGTCAGCATCATCTGCAGAATGGTTGGCACACAGTGGGAGAAGGTCACATGTTCGTGCTGGATCAGAGTCAACAAAGTATCCGGCAGGTAGCGACCTGGGTAGACCTGCTTCGTGCCCATGGCTGTTGCCACATAGGGAACCCCCCACGCATGCACATGGAACATTGGAGTAATGGGCATATAGACGTCGCCACGATGGAAGCGCTGGTGCTCTGGCGTGCTGGCCAATGACCCAAGCACGGCCAAGGTATGCAACACCAGTTGCCGATGGCTAAAATAGACGCCTTTCGGGTTGCCGGTGGTACCGGTGGTATAGAAGGTTGTGGCGCGCGTGTTTTCATCAAAGTCAGGAAAATCGAAGTCCTCAGCACTTCTAGCCAGCAGGTCTTCATACTCTGCTGCAAACGTCACGAGGGCCCGCGGGTGCTCAGCAGCACCGCCTCCATCGCTTAACAGAACAAAGGTTTTCACTGTTTCCAGGTTATCCTTGATGGCGTCGAGGAGCGGCAAGAAATCAGTGAGACACAGGATGACATCGGCCCCGGCATGATTGATGGTATAGAGAATCTGTTCCGGTGACAGGCGGATGTTGATCATCTCTAAGACCGCTCCCATCATCGGGATGGCGAAGTAACACTCCAGGTAGCGATGGCTGTCCCAATCCATCACTGCTACCGTATCGCCTGGCTTCACCCCTAGTCCGGCAAGGCCACTTGCCAACCGACCAATACGTTGGCGCAGCGTTCGGTAAGTATAGCGACTGATATCCCGATACACGATCTCCTGTTCGGGGGCCGTCGCTAGAGGAGTGTGAAGCAACTGCTTGATGAGCAATGGGTAGTCGTATGCAGAGGGTGTGTGTTCGATTAGCGATGTTGACATGGTAGATCTCCTTCCTTTTCCTTCTGGAAACATATACGGTATTATACACCAGCGCATTACTAGCGTCCCCTTGCACGAGCCTCTGCAGCGCGGCTCGTGTCGCGAGACTTCCGGTTCCCGTGTCATTGCTCCGTCAACAAGAGCGCGAGCGTCTCAGCGATGAGGGCCGGCTTGGTTTCCCCTTCGATCTCGACCGTGTTCTCGGTTTTGAGCAACAGACGTCCCTTGCCCTGAGGGTCTACGGCCACGAGCACCACCCGGGTGCGGATACGCGCTCCCGCTTTCACGGGCGCGATAAAGCGCACCCGGTCGAGGCCGTAATTCAGTGCTTGGGAGACGCCCTCCGGGATGATGCCAAGCTCCATCTGCATTGCAGCTAGTAACGCAAGGGTGAGGTAGCCATGCGCGATGGTCGAACCAAGCGGGCTTTCGCGCTGCGCCCGCTCTATATCGACGTGAATCCATTGATGATCGCCGGTACAGTCAGCGAACTCATTGATGCGCTCCTGGTCAACCGTGAGCCAATCCGAGACTCCTAGTTCTTGCCCCACGAATTGCTCGAGCGTGTTGACATCGAATCGCTTGCTGCTCATAGGTATGCTCCTCTCTGCTACACAAAGGCGCTGAAACTAGTGATGGCCCGGCCTACAATGAGCGTGTTCATTTCGCGGGTGCCTTCATAGCTCAAGATTATGCCAATCGCGTAGAAATCGCCATTGGCGTGCGGAAGAGCCTTCTGGCTCGTAACGCTCATTATCATTTCCTCCTCATTGATGACTGAAATTTTGATAGCAGTCTGGTCAGAAGGTTCAATTTTGCAGGTTCTCAAAGATGCCTGCGGCTCCCATGCCGCCGCCAATGCACATGGTCACCATGCCGTAGCGAGACCCGCGTCGTTTCATCTCATGCATGAGCTGGATGGTGAGTTTCGTGCCTGTCGCTCCCATCGGGTGACCGAGTGCGATGGCTCCGCCATTGACATTGAGTTTCTCCAGGTTCAATCCCAGTTCGCGGATGACGGCCAGCGCCTGGGAGGCGAACGCCTCGTTGAACTCGATGAGGTCGATGTCCGAGAGCGAGAGGCCAGTGAGCTTGAGCACCTTGGGAATGGCGTAGAGCGGCCCGATGCCCATGACTTCGGGGCGCACGCCAGCCACGGCGAAGCCCACAAAGCGGAGGAGGGGCTTGAGTCCCAGCTCTTCGGCGTGCCCACGCTCCATCACTACCACGGCAGCGCCTCCGTCACTGCGCTGGGAAGAGTTTCCGGCAGTAATCGTGCCTTTGGCGTGGAAAGCAGGACGCAGCTTGGCGAGGCCCTCTAGCGAGGTATCGCGGCGCGGCCCTTCATCGCGCTTGAAAAGAGTTTGTTGCTGCTGCATCTCGCCATGATCGTCGACCGAAGTGAATTCGACCTCCAGAGGGACGATCTCCTCGTCGAACAGCCCGGAGTCCACCGCTTGAGCGGCGAGCTGGTGACTGCGCAGTGCGAAGGCGTCCTGCTCTTGGCGACTGACCTTGAACTCCCTGGCGACTTGCTCACCGGTGAGGCCCATCGGCATGAAGTACGCGGCATAGGTATGCACCAGTTCGGGGTTCGGTGAAAAATTCGGAGATTGCAGGGTCGTCGACATCGACTCGGTGCCCCCGGCCACGATGGTGGTGGCAAACCCGGCCATGATGCGCTCTGCCGCGCTGGCGATGGTTTGTAGCCCTGAGGAGCAGAACCGGTTGACCGTCTGAGCAGGGACCGTCACCGGGAGTCCTGCGCGTGCGGCGGCGAGCCGGGCGATATTCATTCCCTGCGTCCCCTCAGGGATGGCGCAGCCGATGATGACATCCTCCACCTCTGCGGGATCCAGTCCTGGAGCACGTCGCAGCGCCTCCTTGATGGCCGCACCGGCCATATCATCGGGGTAGGTCGCCCGCAACATTCCGCGAGGGGCACGTCCCACTGCCGTGCGTGCACCTGAGACAATTACTGCTTCTTTGGTCATTGTGAATCTCCTTCTGTTAATTCCTGAGTGGCTTGCCCGTGCTGAGCATGGCCTGAATGCGATCCAGAGTCTGCTGGTTGTGCAAGAGCGAGAGAAAGGCCTGTGACTCCAGCTTGAGCAGATACTCCTCGCTGACCCACTGGGGGGACGAGAGTTCGCCGCCGCACAGGACGCGGGCGAGTTGCCCGCTGACGACACCATCATATTCCGTCGCAAAGCCCGCCCACTGGAGCTGCCGCACCGCGATCTCAAGGGCGGCAAGTAGCATTCTGCCGCAGGCGTAGATATCTTTGCCTCCTTGGGGCGGTCGGTAATCGGGGGCCATGGCCAGCACTTCGCGCTTGGCTGTTGCCAACAGATGGTCGGGATTCATCACGATGAGGTCCTCGTCCGTGAGGAAGCCGAGGCTGCGAGCCTCCAGCGCGCTGGTCGAGGCTTTGGCCTGGCCAATAGTCTCGAAGGCTTTTTGTGCCAAGGGCAGCGGTGGCGTGTCGGGAGAGAGGGCCATCACCTTGGAGATGAGACGGCGGTTCAGTTCTTTGGTGCCACCGCCAGCCGGAATGAGCCCGACGCCCGTTTCCACCAACCCCATGAAGGTCTCGGCTGCGGCGACGACGCGGTCAGCGTGCAGGGCGAACTCAGCTCCCCCACCAAGCGTGTGTCCATGAGGTGCGGTGACGACGGGTTTGTGACTGAAGCGCAAGCCCATGACCAGGGTCTGGAAAGCCTGCACTCTCTGGGCAAGTGGCTCCCATTGTCCTTGCAGGGCTTCCATCCCGACCTCTTGCAGGTTTGCCCCAACGCAGAAGTTGTGGGACTCGTTGCCGATCACCAGGCCTATCCAGCGATCGTGCTTGAGTGCTTCGAGTGCTTGCTTGCCCATCTCGACGACGCCCGCGTCGATGGCGCTGGCCTTAGAGTGGATCTCGAAGCAGAGCACGCCATCTCCGAGGTCGAGTAAACTCGCCGAGTCATTGCGTGCGATTTCTTTGCCTGCCTCGCGCAGCGCAACGAGGGAGATGCGCTCTGGATCGATCCGAACCGCTTCATAGGTGCCTGTAGGAGGATGATAGACCAACTCCTGGCCATTTTCCTTTTTATAGAACGAGGTATTTCCTTTGCTCAGCATCTCCTGTACCCAGGATGGCAGCGTTATCCTCAGGCGCCCCATCTGCTCGACCGTTTCGGCTACTCCTAACAGATCCCAGGTGCGGAAAGGACCTGCTTCTTGTCCGTAGCCCCACTCCATGGCGTGGTCAACATCGACCAGTGAGTAGGCGATCTCGGGTGCATGCCAGGCCGCGTAGGCC
>WNGD01000776.1_pt1 | contig 34909 bp, 28 predicted proteins | sample 5400671 | NCBI WGS metagenome assembly WNGD01 (sample SAMN13153369, study PRJNA577476) | soil metagenome | isolation source: 40 cm soil or saprolite under grassland replicate 2 | place: USA:California | collected 2016-06-15 | reverse complement strand
TCGCTACGACGCCGTAAGGCAGTCAAGCAGGTAGCCAAAGCTCACAGGAAAGTCGCCAACCAACGGCGCGATTTTCTGCACAAGCAGAGCCGCAAACTCGTCAATGACTATGGACTCATTGTTTTCGAAGAGTTGCAGCCCGCTCATATGAGCAAACGTCCCAAGCCAAAGCAGGATGCTTCGGGCGCGTACCTGCCCAATGGGGCCAGTGCCAAAGGCGGATTAAATAAGTCGATCAATGATGCTGGTTGGGGTCAATTCGTTGAGTATTGTGTCTGCAAAGCTGCAAATGCTGGCAGGCAGGTGCTCTTCGTCAACCCCAAATATACCAGCCAGGCATGTAGCGGATGCGGTCAAATTCGCAAGAAAGAGCTCTCCGAACGGTGGCACTCGTGCGACTGTGGAACGGAACTTGACCGCGATCACAATGCCGCTCTTAACATTCTTGCCCTCGGACGGAGGGTTCAGGTGGCGCAAGCTTCCTGAGAAGCCCTCCGCTTTAGCCGTGGGGAGTCGTCACCCATCCTTGCGCCCTGTCGCGGCAATAAGATAGGCATAACCGCAGGCATCTGGCTGTGTTAACTCTTCGCGAACCTTCTCGATCAGTGCATCAAAGTCTTGCTCTGACTCTATCAACCCCAGGCGCGTTAAAAACGGCTTGATATTTGCGGCGCCGGCCAGGAGTTCATCAATAAACATCGGGGCATCCACATTATTGCCGCTCCCAAAATCCACGCCGTGTATTGTATAAGAGACATCGAACAAATAGGCATTAAGGAGGAAGCTATAAAGGCGTACTGCTGCTCCTATAGTCAGCGAGTGCGGGGCAAGGCTCAGCTTCGCCGCTCGTACTGCTTGCATCGAAAGCATACTAATACGGTTAAAAGCGGCACTCGAAGTCGGCCCTTGTTCATAATCGACCAGCACCAGCCAGCCTCCCGGTCGCAACACTCGCACCAGTTCAGTGATAACCTGCGGCCACATGGCCGGTTGAATGAAGGGTGAGGCCGAACGCATGTGGACGAGATCAAAGGAGCCATTGGCAAACCTGAGTGGCTTCGTCGCATCCATTTGCTCAAAGGTGACGGAATGGACACCATTCATTTGAGCCACACGTGTAGCGTCGGTAATAGCTATACAACTATTATCAATGCCGGTCACGGATATATGGCTGTATTTGCGGGTCAGATCAAGTGCCCAGCCGCCAGGGCCACATCCAACATCGAGTATCTTGTGTACTTGCCGTACAGGGATCGATCGCGGCAGCAATCCACCGAGTGCTTGTGTGAAGTAGCGATGCTGTACCAGCAGACGCTTGCTCTCGGCAGCGTTAGTTGCAAGCCAATAACCTTCTACAATTTCTTGCTCTGACACAGGTTACTCCTCTCCCGTGTGTGCTTCTTGCGTTGTGGGTTTACGAGCGAAGGTTGAGATAAGCATACCTACGCCGCAGAAATCTAACTGCTCTACATCTTGCTCTATCTTCTGGAGCAGAGTGTTCATATCGGGCTGGGTGATCATCTCTGCTTTCAGCAGAAAAAGCGTAACGCGGTTTCCATAGGCCAGTGCTGTCATAACGTAAGTACGTCCTGCCAGATTGTCCCAGCCGCCTAAATTGACAGGATACAAGGTATATCCTACACCTGTGCAGCCTGCTTCAGTGAGTAATCGCGGCAAGAGTACCCCTGAAGTGGCGGCTATGCCATCTGGAGAGACCGCCCATTCTACCTTTACCAGGGCCTTACTCAGCAGTGGACTGATGACATCGAGCGCGGGACTTGACATTGGACCCGGTTCATATTCGATCAGATTGAGCCAGCCACCAGGACGGATCACGCGCAGTAATTCACGAATTATCCCTGGCCACATCTGCGGACTCGCCAACTCACTGCCCATCAATATACGTACAAAATCGAAGTACGCCGAAGTGTAGGGCAGCGCTTTGCATATATTGCCTACATCAAAGGTCACATTCGTCACTTTTGCCGTGCGTGCATCCTCTGTAGCCATGCGCACCATATCAATATCTACATCCATGCCGGTAACTTGCATCGCAGGATATGCTTTTGCCAGATCAATAGCCCATCCTCCCGGGCCACTTTTGGCATCAAGAACGGTTTCGATCTCATTAAGGGGGAACCTCTCAGGGATGAGCGTTCCCATCTCACGTAGAAAGAGACGATGCTGATATTGTAGGCTTGACGCCTCAGCTACCGTTCCGCTAGAGAATACATACTTGTTTCGCAAGTTCTTTGCTCCCTATGTATTGCCACGTTTGCCATACGCGGTAATCAGCACTCCCCATCCACAGAGATCAGGGGCTAGCAACTCGCTGCTGGCCTGTTTGATGAGCTCATCGAAGCCCTCGCTGCTCATCATCTGCTGCTCTACCACCATCGGCCTCATGCGCCAAGCATAGCGTATAATCTCTGTCAGGAACAGGCGTGCTGTATGGCCGCCCATAAAACCAAGATCAACCGTATGCAAATCATACGCAACATTATCCATTTGAGCTTGTAATAACATACCATAGAGGCGCGGTGCCATCCCGGTCATCTCGCCACGGATATGCATAGAATTTCCATATTTCGCCCTGGCTTGCGTCATGACGCTTTGTATAGCCATCATAGCTGGGCTCGAAATTTGGCACAACTCCAGTTCAGCCATAACTAGCCATCCTTCTGGCTTCAGTACCCGTATACACTCAGCGATCACCCCGGGCCATTGGGTAGGGGCAATAGAGCGCGTACAGCGTCGCATATGCACAAAATCGAAAAAGCTATCCGGAACAGGCAGTGGCTGCGTTATATCTATATGACGCAATTGGATCTGGCATAATCCCTTGGCATTTCGCCGTTGCGTCGCCCGGTGTAGAGGCATCTCGTCGACATCAACACCATAGATGCGTAGCTTCGGATGATTTTTAGCCATATCAAATATCCACTCACCTGCCCCACAGCCCATATCCAGGGCGCATTCCATCTCCACTACAGGGATAATTTCTGGGTACAATCTTCCCTCTTGTGCTCGTAACAAATACTGGTGGAGCAGCGTATTCAGATTTGCTGTATCACTCTGGCTCACCTGTATCCGTGGTAATGTTGGAGGGAAACTAGCAGCATTACCGGATGACTGTTGCATAGGATGGGATGATTGCATCATATCCCTTCTATCTCTTGACTGCAAAGGCGGAGATCAAGGCCACCATTGCACAAAAATCCGCCTCTAAGATATCCTTCTCTGTTTGAGCAATCAAGGCATCAAACTCGTCGCCACTTATCAATTTGTATTGTATAAGTGGCTCCCTCGTCTTGAGCAAATTTTTCAAGAAAAGCTGGTAACACGCCTTGCCTCCAGGATTATTCCACCCGCCCAGATTGATCGGGCGAATGTCGTAGCTGCTCTTGTTAAATCCCGCCTCGTTCAGCATACGCACAAAGTATACTCCTGGTGTCGCCGTCCCTGGCTTATCCGAAAAACCATAGCCCATTGCTCGCCAAAGCTGATCGATCAACACACAAAAACGCTGATACGCATGACTTGATCCAGGCCCCAGTGTCACATTGACCAGGTTAATGACCCCAGTGGGTTTCAGTACGCGCTTACATTCATGTAAAAAGTGCGGCCACTCGTTGGGGTGAAATAAGGGCTGAGAGGTAAATAAATGGACCAGATCAAAGGTCTCATCTTGCAACTTCAAGGGCACAGTGAGATTCGCCTCGTAAAAGCGCACGCGCTGAAGCTTCGCCGTCATCGCTTTGTGGCGAGCAATTTCAATTGCCTCTGGGTCACTATCCAGCCCGGTCACCATCACCCCAGGATAAGCCAGTGCAAGTTCAACAGCCCACGCTCCCCCATGGCAGTTCACATCAAGTACCTGCTTCAGCTTATATACGTCAATAATGGGCGGCAAGAGCCCTTCCAGGCAGTGCATAACATGGTGGTGCTGTGCCTGTTCCAGCACGCTCACCATTGCACCACTATGTAGATTTTCCATCGGATGCCTTTCATCTCAGCTGCATGTAAAAGGAGCAAAAGCTATCTCAAGCATACGGGATATATTGCCGTATGTCAAGAACGAAGCAGAATTAGTCCTTTTTGGGCAGCTAATGCCACTGCCTCGGTTCGATTAGTTGCTCCCAGTTTGCCCATGATCGAACTTACATGAAACTTTGCCGTCCGCTCGCTGATCACCAGTTGCGCGGCAATCTCTTTGTTCGGCATCCCTTGTGCCAGCAGATGTAGTACCTCTAGCTCTCGCTCCGTTAGTGGCTCATAAGGCGGGGTACGCCGGGCTGCCACTGTACCTTGCCTAGTCCCAATGTGCTGTGCTCCCTGCCCCATATGTCGCAACAACTTGGAGGCCACCACCGGTTGCAGCAGCGACCCCCCCTCCATCGTGATACGCATAGCCTTGAAAATCTCCTCACGTGGCGCACCCTTCAACAAATAGCCATTCGCGCCCGCTTGCACGGCATGGATGATTCGCTCATCGTTGTCAAAGGCCGTAAACACAATCACTCGCGCCGTCGGTTGCTGCTGCCGCAGTCGCCGAATCGTCTCAACCCCATCCAGCACAGGCATCTCCAGATCAAGCAGCACAATATCCGGCTGCAATGTCAAGGCCAGCCGCAGTGCCTCTTCACCGTTCGTTGCCTCGGCTATCACCTCGAAATCCGCCTGTGTCTCCAACACCGCCCGTAATCCCTCCCGCACAATTGGATGATCGTCTGCCAACAAAATACGAATCATACTTGTCCTTCCTGCTTAGACCCATCGTACCGTGGATCGCGTAGGGGCCTTCTCGATGGAGAGTACTCGCCCTTCTTCATGCTCCTACTTAACTATATCACCTCCCATCTGAAACTGCACTTCGCCTCCTTTCCTTCTGTCATCCTGGAAGGAGAGGGGCTTATTGTCTCTGCAAGGCTTCTGACTGTCCAGAAGCACAACAGCTATGTGCTATAATACTCAGCAGAACCGTTCATTCGTGGAGTGTGACACCGATCATCAAGCCGATCAGTTGTGATGTACAAGACCCAGGTCACTGTTTCCTGATAGTACAAGTATAGGTTCCGACGGCCCTGTAACACATCTGGCAAACGATGGATTTCTTCTCCTACTTTAGTAGGGGTGAGAGCGGCTATCAAAAGGGGGTGGCACATGACCATTCGCATTCTACTCGTTGATGATCACAGCGTGGTACGCCAGGGACTGCGCCTGTTCCTGAAATACGACCCCGAACTGGAGGTGGTGGGTGAGGCGGCGGACGGCGCGCAGGCGCTGCGCCTGGCGCAAGAACTCAAACCCGACGTGGTGCTGATGGACCTGCTCATGCCGGTGATGGACGGCATCGCCGCTACCGCGGCCATCCGGCGTGAACTACCCGAGACCGAGGTGCTGGCCCTCACCAGCGTCCTGGAAGATGCCTCGGTGGTGGGAGCCGTGCGCGCTGGCGCCATCGGCTACCTGCTCAAGGATACCCAGGCCGAAGCCTTATGCCAGGCCATCAAAGCAGCGGCTGCCGGACAGGTGCAGTTGACACCCAAAGCCGCCGCGCGCCTGATGCAGGCCGTGAGTACTCCTGAGAGTCCCGAAGCCCTCACCGAACGCGAGACTGAGGTGCTGAGGCTGCTGGCTCAGGGCCAATCCAACAAACAAATCGCCCGCCGCCTGAACAATACGGAGCGGACCATCAAGTCACATGTCAGTCGAATCCTCTCGAAACTGGGCGTGCAGAGCCGCACCCAGGCCACGCTCTACGCGATCCACACCGGTCTGGTCTCACCTGGTTCGGTAGAGCAGCCAGAGTAGCCTTGAAGGAGGACAGCGATGAACCATTCCACCGCATCGGCTTCCCTTGCCGAACGCTTCGAGCCACGAAGCGAGACGGACACGCGCTTGTATGGCTACTGGCTGGTGCTGGTGCGGCTCGTGTGTCTCACCCTGTGCGTGTTGTCCGTGGGACTCTATGTTGCCAGCGTCCTCTCGTACATTGCGAATCACTACTGCACGGGCACAGCCGCTGCTTGCCATCCGTATGGACCCATCGTCGTGCGAACAATTCAAGGGCCCGGCCTTGGTATCTACACCATCGTTCGCGATAGTATTTTTGCCCTTGGGTACTGGCTGGTCGCGGCCTTCCTCTTCTGGCGCAAGTCGGACGACCGTGTGGCGCTCCTGGCCGCCGTCACCCTGGGCACCTTTCCAATTGTGTTCAATAATGGCTTTATTAGCACCCTTTCCTCGCCCTGGTGGTTCCCGGCCCATAGCATGAGCTTTCTTGGCTTCCTCTGTTTCAGCCTCTTCTTTTACGTGTTTCCCAGTGGGCACTTTGTCCCCAGCTGGATGCGCTGGGTCTTCGTTGTGGCGCTTGTGTATGGGGTGTTCAATACATTCTTTCCTTTCGCTTCTTTTAATCCGTTCTCTCTCTCCCCGGTGCTCAGTGACCTGATCTTTATAGGTCTGATTGTCAGTATCGTCATCGTGCAGATCTATCGCTACCGGTGGGTGTCCAGTCCAACCCAGCGCCAGCAAACCAAGTGGGTGGTCTATGGCATGTCCATGGGCTGGGGCGCGTACCTGGTGTGGCTGATCCTCTCGCTTTTCTTTCCCATACTCAACCAGACTGGCCCGCTTGTCAGCGCGATCGCTGGCGCCGCCGTCTATGGCCTCCTGCTTCTTACCCCACTTGCTATCGGCTTCGCAATCGTGCGTTCAAGACTGTGGGAGATCGATCTCATCATCAACCGCACGTTAGTCTATGGCATCCTCTCCGTCTGCGTCGTGGGGGTGTATGTGCTGGTGGTGGGCTCCCTGGGCGCACTCATTGGGGCCGGTGGGAATCTAGTGATCGAGCTTCTCGCAACGGGCCTGGTGGCCGTCCTCTTCCAACCCTTGCGTGCCTTGTTGCAGCGGAGTGTGAACCGCCTGCTCTACGGCCAGCGCGACGAACCCTCTAGCGTCATCACCCGGCTGAGCCAGCGCTTGGAGGCGACGCTGGCTCCAGATGCCGTGTTGTCGACCATTGTGGAGACCGTGGCCCAGGCGCTCAAGTTGCCGTATGTGGCCATTCTCTTGAAGCACGAGGACACCTTCCGGCTTGCGGCAAGTGCCGGAGAGCTCGTTGGAGATCCTCTGGTTGTGCCCCTGGTCTACCAGGCAGAGACCATTGGTCACATGCGTCTGGCCCCACGCACGCCTGGTGAACCGTTCACTCCTGCCGATCGGCGTTTGCTGGACGAACTGGCCCGCCAGGCCGGGCTGGCCGCACATGCGCTGCAATTGACGGCGGACTTGCAGCGCTCCTATGAGCATCTGGAGCAGCGGGTAGAGGAGCGCACCCGCGAGTTGTCTTCCTTGCTCGAGATCTCCCATACGGTGGCCTCCACCCTGCAACTGAAGCCCTTGTTGGGGCTGATCCTCGAGCAACTCAAGCTCGTCATCGATTACGCAGGTTCCTCGATCTTCACCGTCGAGGGGGATGGTCTCGTATTCCTTGACCACCGGGGACCGGTCCCCCAAGAGCAACTGCTACGACTGCACTTGCCATTGGAGCAGCTGGGACCGATTTGGCAGACCATCGCCTCTGGTGAGTCGATCCTCATTGGTGACGTGCATGAGGAGACGAAACTCGCCCAGGCCTTGCGTGCGGCCATGGGTGATCTCCTCGCGACCACCTTTGAGTATGTCTGTAGCTGGATGGCCGTTCCACTCATCCTGCGAGACCAGGTGATCGGCATGCTGGTGCTGACTTCAAGCGAAGAGCAGGCCTTTACGGAGCGCCATGTGACGCTCGCACTGGCCATTGCCAACCAAGCCGCCATTGCGATCGAGAACGCACGGCTCTACGCCCAGGCGCAGGAATTGGCGGCATTGGAGGAACGTCAGAAGTTGGCGCGCGAACTGCACGATTCGGTCTCGCAGGCGCTCTATGGCATCGCGCTCGGTCTGCATACCGCCCGCATTCAACTCGACCGTGATCCACGTAAGCTGCCTGAGTGGCTCGACTACTTACTCTCGCTGGCCGAGGCAGCCTTGGACGAGATGCGCGCCTTGATCTTCGAACTGCGCCCCGAAGCGCTGGAAAGCGAGGGACTGGTGGCCGCACTTTCCAAGCAGGGGGCAGCGCTGCAGGCACGTCATGACATGACCGTCCAGACGGACCTGGGCGAGGAGCCTGCCCTGCCGCTCAAGGCCAAACAGGAACTCTACCGCATCGCGCAGGAAGCGTTGCATAACACGGTCAAGCATGCCCACGCGAGCAAGGTGGACCTGCGGCTGAGCCAGACTTCCAACGCGGTCATCCTGGCGGTATGTGACGGTGGGGTCGGGTTTGATCCGCTGGGCTCATTTCCGGGCCATCTCGGTCTGCGCTCGATGCAGGAGCGCGTTGCAAACCTGGGCGGAACGTTCGAGATGGAGAGTACAACGGGCACTGGGACACGCATCTCTGTGCGCATCCCAGTGGATGTCTCGTGAAAGGAGCGTTTACACCATGTCTCTATCTCCTCCCTCATGGCCGTTTCACAAAGTTCTGATTGCTAATCGAGGTGAAATTGCAGTGCGAGTGATCCGCGCCTGTCGCGATCTGGGGCTAACATCGGTGGCTGTGTATAGTGACGCTGATCGCAATGCTTTACATGTCCGCATGGCCGATGAGGCATATCATATTGGCCCTTCGCAGGCCAGTAAAAGTTATTTGCATATTCCCACTATTCTTGAGGTGGCTCAGTATGCAGGCGCACAAGCAATTCATCCAGGCTATGGCTTCCTCTCGGAAAATGCTGACTTTGTGGATGCTTGTAGTGCCGCTGGTCTGATCTTTGTCGGGCCACCGGCTGAGGCGCAGCGAGCGATGGGAGAGAAGACAGCAGCCCGGCGCACTGCTCAGGAGGCAGAAGTACCTATTGTACCCGGAGCTATGAGTCAGGTTGATGATGATCCTGAGGCGACCACTCTTGCAGAACGTATCGGCTATCCCCTGCTCATCAAGGCGGCGGCTGGTGGTGGTGGCAAAGGCATTCGTTTTGTGCGCAATCCCAAAGACCTGTTGCCTTCGTTACGCACCGCACGCAGCGAGGCTCAGAGTGCCTTTGGCGATGGTCGTGTCTATATAGAGAAGGCCGTTGCCCCTGCTAGGCATATTGAGGTGCAGTTCATTGCCGACACCCATGGCAACGTCGTCCATCTCGGTGAACGTGAGTGCAGCATTCAGCGTCGTCACCAGAAACTGGTTGAGGAAGCACCCTCACCAGTCCTGAGTGACCAATTGCGTGAGCAGATCACCTCGTCTGCCGTTCGGCTGGTACGCACTATTCATTATGTTAACGCCGGCACGGCTGAATTTCTATTGGGGCCAGATCACAACTTCTACTTCTTGGAGATTAACGCCCGTATTCAGGTTGAACACCCTGTAACCGAATGGTGTACGGGCATCGATCTTGTCCAGGAGCAGTTCCGTATTGCGGCAGGTCTGCCACTCTCCTTTACCCAGGCACAGGTAGTGCCGCGTGGAGCCGCCATCGAGTGCCGTATCTCAGCCGAAGACCCGGAGAACCGCTTCCTGCCAGCCACCGGCATGGTACGGGCATTGCAAGAGCCAGCCGGACCCGGCGTGCGCGTCGATAGTAGCCTCTACACCGGTTTGCAGGTGCCGCTCTTCTACGATCCGCTCTTGTCCAAACTGATCGTCTGGGGCCACGATCGTTCACAAGCCATCGCCCGTATGCGCCGCGCCCTCTACGAATATCAAATACTTGGTGTACGTACCACGCTTCCTTTCGCACGCTGGCTCATGGATCATCCTCGCTTTATCGCTGGTGATCTATCTACCGACTTCGTCGCTGAAGAATGGGACACGCGCAACACTACCTCTCCCTACGATCAAATCGTAAGGGCCGCACGCAGTGCCCCCCAATTCATTGCTCCCTCTACCACCCAGGACGCACCTGTTCCCACTCCTGAGCAGATAGCGGCCCTGGTCGGTAGCCTGCTCACGAACGAGCAAGCCGAGGCAGAGAAGCTACGCCGCCGACCGACTGCTGAGGCCGATGGGCATGGTAGTGGAAGTCGCTGGCGCGATGTGGGCAGAAGAGAGGCTATGCGAGGTATATGATAAAGCTACTTCTCCTCCACCGGTGGTGGCAGTTCGAACGTTGGCGGTGTCTTGCCGCGTCGCTTGGCCGCTTCGGCCTTCAGGCGTTCGACGGCTTCGTAGGGAACGGGACGACCACCGAGGGGTGTTGGATGAATGCCGAGGCCGTGGAAGTCGGTGCCGCCGGTAGGGATGAGGTGATATTCATCAGCTAGTACACGCAAAGCCTGTTCTTGCTCGCTTGTGTAGGGGCCGTAGTAGGTTTCCAGACCAACCATACCAGCCTCACACAGGCCCGGAAGCCAGTTGCGGAGTTCATCAATGCCAGGAAGGTCGGCGGGATGTGCAATGACGGGAAGGCCGTTGGCACTGGCGATGAGGCGCACTGCATCTTCAGGCGTCAGGCGGTAACGCGGCACATAGGCATAGCAGCCCTTGCCGATGTATTTGTCGAAGGCTTCACCGATGGTTTGCACGTAGCCAGCCTCTAAGAGAGCCTTGGCGACATGAGGTCGGCCTACCGCGCCTTGCGCTATCTCGCGCACGCGCTCCCACTGTATGTTGATGCCCTGTTCGTTGAGTAGTTCAACCATGCGCTGTCCACGGCGTTCGCGGGCATCGCGTAACACTTTAAGGACAGCTTGAAAGGCTGGCCGTTGATATTCGGGAAAATAGCCAAGTACATGTACTTCTCCCCCCTGTACGTCGGTATTGATCTCGATGCCAGGGATAAAGTCTATGTCAAGTTGAGCTGCTACCTGGGCCGCCTCTTCCACTCCACCAGTGCTGTCGTGATCGGTGAGGGCCAGGATGCGAATGCCGATCTCTTTGGCACGGTGTAACAGTTCGGTTGGCGAATAGATGCCATCCGAGGCGGTCGAATGGGTATGCAGGTCAATAGAAGAGTTGGTCATTTACAGTTTGTTCACTTTCTTAAAAAATTGTTTTTCTCTGCCATCTGTCATCCTGAGCGCAGCGAAGGATCTCTCGCTCCGCCATCTGTCATCCTGAGCGCAGCGAAGGATCTCTGGCTGGGCCCAGCGCAGATCCTTCGCTGCGCTCAGAGCCTGCCCTGAGAGAAGCGAAGGGATGACAGCCGTGCTTAAGTTAACACCTATGGGAACTACCTGCGGCAGCTCCCCACCCACAGAAAGGAATTGCTGGGGCTTCCCAGACTGCGGATTACCTTGCATAATCGACTGAGCGGGTCTCGCGCACAACGCAGACTTTGATCTGGCCGGGATAGTCAAGGCTATCCTCGATTTTGTGGGCGATCTCGCTGGCCAAGCGGTTGGCGGCGAGTTCGTCGATCTCTTCGGGTTTGACAATGATGCGCACCTCGCGACCAGCCTGGATGGCGAAGGATTTTTCCACGCCAGTGAACGAGTTGGCAATATTCTCAAGAGCCTCTAGCCGTTTGATGTACAGATCGATGGTTTCGCGTCGCGCACCTGGGCGTGCAGCTGAGATGGCGTCAGCAGCCTGCACAATCGCTGCCTCTAACGATTGTGGCTCAGACTCGGTGGCATGATGAGCAACCATAGCGTGAATAATTTTGGGCGATTTGCCGAAACGCCGGGCGATCTCCCCACCAACGATGGCATGTGGACCTTCAACTTCCTGGTCAATGGCCTTGCCCATATCGTGCAGCAGTGCAGCGGTCTTACATACATTTACATCGGCACCTAGCTCATGTGCGATAGTCGCAGCCAGGATCGAAACTTCTACCGAGTGGGCCAGCACGTTCTGTCCATAGCTGGTACGGAAGTGCAAGCGTCCCAGAATTTTGAGCAGTTCGGGCTGTAAGCCATGGACACTGGCCTCCATTGCCGCACGCTCACCGGCCTCGCGTACAATCATATCGACTTCCTGTCGCGCTTTGGCAACCACCTCTTCGATACGGGTGGGATGAATACGCCCATCGAGAATGAGTCTGGTCAGGGCGAGACGGGCCACCTCCCGGCGCACAGGGTCAAAGCCAGAGAGAATAACTGCCTCTGGCGTATCATCGATGATCAGGTCTACACCCGTAGCCGCTTCTAAGGCGCGAATGTTGCGCCCCTCACGACCAATGATGCGTCCCTTCATTTCATCGTTAGGTAGAGGCACAACCGAGACAACCGCCTCGGCCACTTGATCAGAGGCACAACGTTGAATGGCGAGGGTGATGATCTCGCGTGCGCGGCTATCAGCCTCTTCGCGTGCCTGTTCCTCAATCATGCGTACACGCTGAGCCGCCTCGGTGCGTACCTGATTTTCGATACGGTTCAGCAGAAACTCTTGCGCCTGCTCCTCAGTCATTTGAGCAATGCGCTCAATTTCACTAAGCTGTTTGCGCTTGAGGGCTTCTACTTCTTCCTGCGCCAGCTCAATACGACGTTCGCTCACTGCCAACTTCTTTTCACGCCCTTCAAGGCTATCCAACTTGCGCTCAAGCGCCTCTTCTTTTTTCTGGATACGTTGTTCCTGGCGTTGTAACTCGGTACGCCGCTCGGCATTTTCACGTTCTATAGTGGAACGGAAACGGGCAGTTTCTTCTTTGGCTTCACGTAAGGCCACACTTTGCTGCTCCTGCACTTCGATGAGCCGCCCTTCGTTAGCCTCTTTTTGGGCCAACAGTTGCTCTTCGTAACGTGCTTTATTACGTGTAGTTCCAATATATACACCCGCAACGAGGGCCGTCCCGGCTCCTACGACGACTAAGAATACCGCTAACAAGCCATAGATAATCACATTTGGCGACACGGTGGTCTACCTCCAATTGTTAAGGAGCAACTCTGTATCAGGATGAAGTTTCAGTTCAAGTCAAGAATACGGTTGCCCACAGACAGAACCTGTCGCGGAGCAGCATGTCTCCCCTAGAATGCCAGCCACTCCAGAGGTCCAGTGCCACTCCCCTCTTCGAGCTCTGTCCTGTGTCTGTTTATTGTAATAAAGATAATGAATGATCATGGTGGTTTCTTTGCACACCATTCCATCTCACCGAGAAAAATATCTTGTGAGATCTCACCTACTTATTTATAGGGAATGGCATACTATCCGCCAAGCTTACTATACTGATTGTTAAGCGTGCTGTCAAGCACTCACTCAAACTCAAACACTTCCCAACGATTTGAAAAAAGCATTTCCATGCCCTACAATTAGAGCATTATATGCCAGGAGATGTCTATGCCTATTGATAATACTTTGTATGATCGTCTGGCGGAAACGTGGTGGGATGAGAATAAAGTGCTGAATATTCTGCGAACGTGGGTGAATCCTGGTCGCTTTGGCTACAGCCAGGAGGTGTTGGAGCGGTTGAAGGTTGACCCACATGGAAAGGAGACGCTGGATGTGGGGTGTGGAGGAGGGCTGCTGGCAGAAGAGTTTGCCCGACTGGGGTGTCGTGTAACAGGTATCGATCCATCGGAACCTTCGATTGCTACAGCACGAGTACACGCGGAGCGGCAAGGTCTCGCCATTGATTATCAGGTAGGTTTTGGGGAAGACCTGCCTTTTGCCGATGAAGCCTTTGATATCGTGTATTGTTGCGATGTGCTGGAACATGTGAGCAATCTCGAAGCGGTCACAGCGGAGATTGCACGTGTACTCAAGCCAGGTGGCATCTTTTTGTACGATACGATTAATCGTACATGGATAAGCAATCTGATTACGATTAAATTGTTGCAAGAGTGGAAGGTCTCGCGGGTAATGCCACCCAATATTCACAACTGGCGCATGTTTATTAAACCGCGGGAACTGCTAGGAGTGATGAGACGCCGCGGGCTCGTTCCTCAAGAGATGGTGGGCATGGGACCTCATGCTAATCTTGGCGATTTCATCGCACTGATCTACCAGCGGTTGCGGGGCGAGTTTTCTTTTAAGGATGCAGGGGCAAAGATAAAAATGGGCAAGGTAAGCAACAAGTGGAATTTGTATATGGGCTATGCTCTCAAGGACACCGTATGATCATTGTAGGGCAAATTGTGTAAACATGGCTTCCCAGACCTCCTGATTTTCGAGGCGTTCATCGAGGGAGGCCACACGAGAATTAATGGTATCGAAGATACCGCGCAGCATTTTCTGGAGGACGATTGAGGCTTCATCGTAGAATTCGGCGGTTTGCTCCATGTTGACACTGAGTACTTCATAGCAGAGGGCTTTGAAGTTATCGACGTCAATGTGGTTGTTGTCAACCTTAAATTTGTAGTTGCCCATGTAGCGCAAATTTGCGCGGCTGAGCAGAGTTTCGAGAGTGTTGGGGTCGAGTTCGGCTCCGCGAGCGCGACAGGTTTCGGCAAGGGCATCCATTGTCCAGTTGACGAATTCGACGAGAGCGGGTAGCTGTTCCATGGGAGTACGTTTGCGGTTCCATTCCTGTTCCATGCGACTGATCAGATAGAGGAGTTCAAAGCTTTCCATACGTAGGGCTTCGGCAGGCTCTGGCAGCCGTACCTCACGTCCACTAGATTGAGGCGTGATTTCCTGGAAGACATACATGAGAAGCTTTTGTTGGACAAGCTGAGCCAGTTCACGGGCAACGTCGAGTTCAGGGCGCTGCATGGCACTGGCGATACGGCGCACGCTACGATAGAAGTTGACGTACATGAGCAGTTCAAAGGTACGGGTATCGATACTCACGGCATACGGGATGGCAGGCGCAATTTGCAAGACCGTGTGTATTGTTTGTGGCAGGAACTGGTGCATTTGCTCCCATTCGTCGCTGTAGCGCACCAGTTCCATGGTCACGCGCATGATCTCAAGTTCCAGCGACTCTTCACCGTAGGGCAGGATAGTCTGGGCCTTAGGACTGGAGATGAACTCGTAGATACCCTCTTGCCAGAGAGCTAGTTCGCGCACCGTCCAGAGAGCTTTCATACGCAGAGCCTCTTTCAACTGTTGCTCGCTAATAGCTCCCATGGCTACCAGACGCTCACCGATACGTTTACCAAAGGCGCTCTGAAGTTGCGCAAAATATGCTTGTTCGATCTGCTGGGAGGTGGCCATGCCCAATTGTTGCAACACGTCGCCCAGCGTTAAAGCTCCGGCATCCAATTCGGAGCAGTTTGCCATTTTCCCTTCGTTAAAATAAATGATGCCGACACGTCCTGTGGATTGCTTCAAACGGATAGCACCAGTCATGCTACCTAGCTCCATTATTTGCAGAACTTCTACCAGCCCGAAATCCTTCAGCGAGCCGTATAGCAGGCGGCTATTCGTGGTCATACGGTTATGATCCTCATGCGTTGTATCGGTATATATAAGACTACTGTCGTCCTTGAATTGCCTCAAGCGTCTTCGCCATGCTTGTTCTTAAAACAGTCGGGTTTGTTGCATTATAACATCGTTCAAGGGTTCCAACAAGTTTCTTAATATTTTCGGGTGCGTTTCATTGTGTTGCAAAAATGAGGATAATCTTGTACACTTGGGGCTATTCTAGTGATTGGGCTGTGTTGGGTTCTGTTGCAAAATTTGTTGTATTATAACCGTACAGGGTGAGCACGGCACGGGGGCAAGTGGCATGGCCCTCACCAGAATTGGCACCGAATGAGCGGCTAACCTACTCCTGATGACGAGCCGCTTGAGGCATACATCCATCACATCATCGCTCACCCCAGGAGCACTGCATGCATGTTATCCACGGGACCTGGATTCCCGAAGACGCACACGAATTTATCCAGCCAGGGGCCTTCTACTTATGGGTAGAGACGGATACCCCGACAGGCGCACCGCGGAGCCGGGTTGGCACCGTCCACCCCAGGCATCTAGCGCAGTCAGCTCTGGCCACGTTTCTCATGGAGAAACTGGGCTTGCGAGAGCCTGTATCTGGCGCATTGGCACGCACCCTGTCTACCAAATACTTTCTACTCCCAACTGCTGCGGGCAAGCCTGCTCCCTGCTTCGAATTGCTGCGCTATGTGGATGAGGCGGAACCGATAGAGTTTGATCTGGTACCCTGGCAGGTCTGCTGCTACCACGTGCCAGACATCATCACCACGCTGAACGACATCCATTTTATCGCCCTCCACGCGGCAGAGGACTTCCAGCTGGGAACAGATCTCTTGTTCTGGCATCAGTACTCCCAGGCGATCAAAGGCATCATCGCCAAAGACCAGTATATCCCGGCCCTGAAGTACCGGGAGATCGCTACTACTCCAGCCAAGGGCAAACGGGCGAAGAAGACAACCAGTTTCGAGATTCACCCCGCCTGGGAAGTCCTGTCGGACACTTATGAAACGGCCATTCAGCGCTATGTGGCCGCCATGCCAGAAGTGTGCGCTGCGGGACTGAACAGCCCAGAGGATGCCGCATTGTTTGACAAAGAGGACTTGCTCCGCCACTTCTCAGAGTGCCTCCTGCATGACATTGTCACCGGGACCCCCTTTACGGCGAAATTCGACCAGCAGATTGCGGACACGCTCCTCTACAGGTGCATCTATCCGTCCCGACCGGCTCTGGCGCAAGCCCCGGCTGAAGCACTCGAGGACTACAAACACTGGCTGGCCTGGCACGTAAACTTCACCAGAGCGCACACCGGGGCCGGTTTTACCCTCTGTTTCCGCTTGGAGGAGGCTTCCGCCGCCGATATCGACACCTGGCAACTGCACTTTCTCGTCGCGGCCAAGCACGATCCCTCGCTTAAGCTGAGCCTGGACGAGTATTGGCGTCTCAAGCCGCAGGCACGGGCTGAGGCCGCTCGGCCTTTCGGCCAGGATTTCGAGAAAAACCTGTTGCTGGCCCTGGGGTATGCTGCACGCATCTATCCCAAGGTTTGGGATGGGCTGGCCACTGACCGTCCGACCGGCTGCCGCCTCACCATAGACGAAGCGTTCGCCTTCTTGAAGGAGAGTGCCTGGGTGCTTGGAGATGCAGGCTATAGCGTGATTGTCCCGGCGTGGTGGACACCCCAGGGACGGCGGCGCACAAAGGTCCGCCTCAAAACGGCTCTGCGTTCGCCCAAGGGGACAGCTGCGACCAGTCATGGCTATTTCACTCTCGATGCGATCATCGCCTACGAGTACCAGTTATCGATTGGGGGCCAGGTCGTCACAGAAGAGGAATGGCAGCAACTCGTCAATGCAAAAACACCCCTGGTCCAGTTCCGGGGACAATGGATGGAACTGGACCGCGACAAAATGCAGCAACTCCTCCAGTTCTGGCAGACGCACCAGCACGAGGAGCCGGAGATCACGCTCCTGGATATGCTGAAGATTGGAGCTGAGTCAGAGGACGATCTGGAATGGGACCATGACCAGAGCCTGCAAGATATGCTGTCGCGGCTCCATGACAAGAATGCGTTCGCCCCCATTAAAGATCCACAAGCCTTGCAGGGGAACCTCCGCGACTACCAGAGGCGCGGTGTCGCCTGGCTCCAGTACCTTGAACATCTGGGCTTGAATCCCTGCTTGGCAGATGACATGGGTCTGGGCAAAACCTTGGAGGTTATTGCTCACCTGCTCAAGGAGCGGGAGGAGTCCACGGGCGTGCCGCCAACCCTCGTCATTGCTCCAACATCCGTGCTGGGCAACTGGCGCAAGGAGATCGAGCGCTTCGCGCCGCAACTCCGCACGTTGGTGCATCAAGGGAGCACGCGGCTGAAAGACAAGCGAGCTTTCGCGGAGACATGTCAGACGCACGACGTCATCCTGACTTCATTTGCCCTGGCTCGCCTGGATGAAAAGCTCTTGCAGAGTCTGAAATGGCATCGCGTGGTGGTCGACGAGGCTCAGAATATCAAGAATCCACAGGCCGCCCAGACGCGTGCCATTCTCAAGCTCGCCGCTCCTCATCGGCTTGCCTTGACCGGCACGCCCGTCGAGAACCGCATGCGCGACCTGTGGTCGATCTTCAATTTCCTCAATCCAGGCTACCTGGGCAAGGAAGCACAGTTCCGCAAGACTTTCGAGGAGCCCATCCAAAAAAATAATAACCTGGCCACGTCGGCAACCTTAAAGAAACTGGTAGAGCCTTTTATCTTGCGGCGTGTCAAGACTGACAAACGCATTATCGACGACCTGCCGGAGAAGATCGAGCAGAAAATGTATTGCACGCTCTCGTCCGAGCAAGCCTCTCTCTATGAGGCCATCGTCAAAGATGTCACCGAGCAACTGAATGAGGCCGAGGGCATCCAGCGCAAGGGCCTGATCTTGTCCACCTTGCTGAAACTCAAGCAAATCTGCAACCATCCGACCCAGTTCCTACAGGATGGCAGCGCATTTACAACCGAGCGTTCCCACAAGCTCCAGCGGCTTGGGGAAATGATCGAAGAGGTGATTGACAGCGGTGAGAGCGCACTGATCTTTACCCAATTTACCGAGATTGGGGGCGAACTAGAACGCCATCTCGCGCACGTCTTGCACTACAACACCTACTATTTGCATGGTGGAACCAGCGTAGCGAGGCGGGAGCGCATGATTACCGAGTTTCAAGATCCCGAGACGGAGCCGTCAGTCTTTCTTCTCTCACTGCGGGCAGGCGGCGTCGGCCTGAATCTGACAAAAGCAAACCACGTCTTCCACTTCGATCGCTGGTGGAACCCCGCGGTCGAAGACCAGGCCACCGACCGCGCCTTCCGTATCGGCCAGCGCAAGAACGTCTTTGTCCATAAATTCTTGGCCATGGGGACGTTGGAGGAGCGCATCGATGCAATGATCGAGGACAAGAAACGGCTCTCCTCGCTGGTTGTAGGAGCCGATGAGTCTTGGCTGACGGAACTTGATAACGATACATTCAAAGAACTGATCGCGCTGCGCCGCAGCGCGGTCCTGGAGTGAGGACAATGGCACAGTTCAGTCGCACCTGGTGGGGTCAGCGTTTTATCGCAGCCCTGGAAGAGTTTACCGATCCAGCCCGCCTCGGACGCGGGCGCTCCTACGCGAGTGGAGGGCGTATCCTCGACTACACGCTGGCTAACGGCACGGTTACAGCCAAGGTGCGCGGTTCGATCAACCCGTACTTTGGCGTCTACAAAGAACCCATCTATCAGACCACCATCACAATCAGAGCGATCTCCTCCGCCGACTGGACGAAGGCCATACGCACGATTGCCTCACGGGCGGATCTGGTCACGAAACTGCTGATGAACGAGATGCCTGATACAATTGAAGACGCCTTCTCCGCGCTGGGACTGCACCTTCTGCCGCACAGCGAGCGCGATTTCGAGACTGACTGTTCATGCCCGGACTGGGCGAACCCCTGTAAGCATATCGCTGGGGTCTACTACCTCCTCGCGTCAGCCCTGGATCGCGATCCCTTCTTGATGTTCGAGCTACGGGGATTGTCCAGGGACGCCTTGCATACCGAACTGGTCCGGTCACCACTGGGACAAATCCTGGCCTCTGCGCTGAAGTCAGAGGAAGTTCCCGCCATAGAGCCGGTTGAGTCCTACTACACGCGCCCGGCCAGAAAGCCGGATGCGGTAGTGGCCAGTCACAAAGCCTTCTGGACTGGTGCAAAGAGGCTTCCTGCGCCGCCAGCCACCGCATCGCAAGCAAGCGTCCCCGCGCTGCTGATTAAGAAGCAAGGGGATTATCCGCCATTCTGGCACAAAGATGTGTCTTTCATCAGCGTGATGGAAGAGCTATATGACCGCGTACGAACAAAAAACAGGCAAATGAAGTGAGCCCAATACATTTCAAAGAGGAAAAAAAGGAAGATTCAGCTTTGTCCCAAAACCGTAGGTTGTTTCCATTTAGCTCTCCCTCGTCCCGGTCAACATCGTAGCCAGATTCCCCTGCTCAGTAAGTTGCTGGAGCAAAATCTCACGTGTAATGCGGCAGGCCTCCAGAATACGAGCGTCTGCCAGCGAATAATGCATCTCGTTGCCCACCCGCTCAGCTTGCACAATCCCGCGCTGGCGCAGCAAGGAGAGATGCTGGCTCACCTTGGCCTGCCTCTGACCAAGCAGATCAACCAGCTCTTTGACTGCCTTTGGACCTTCACCGAGCAGGTGGATCAACTCGAGCCGCGTGGGATCAGCCATGGTCTGGCAGAGATCGGCTTGCATGCGATAGAGTTGCTGTTCTTGCGCTCGTTCCATCGCTCCTCCTTAAACCACATTCAATATATCGAATAATCGAATAGTAACATGTGCTTTGATGGTTGTCAAGTGTTCTCGAATGTGATTTCTTCGTGAGAATCTCAGGCCATGCTGTGATGATGCCGTGATGTTCTGGCGGTATAATTCCCATATAAAGATTATTCGAATATGCGAATAGACAAGGAGAAAACAATGGCAGAAGTAATGACGGCGCGAGCAATACTGGAAACAGGCATGCGTTTCGCTGCTGAAAGTGGTTCCGGTCATGTTGTCACGCTTGATGCAGCCGAGCATGCTGGCGGACAGAACGCAGGCTTTCGTCCTATGGAGCTGCTCCTGGTTGGCCTGGCTGGTTGTACCGGGATGGATGTGATCTCGATTCTGCGCAAAATGCACCAGCAGGTGACCTCCTACGAGGTGTACGTGACGGGAACACGTGCGGAAGAGCATCCCATGCTCTTCGTCGAGATTACTGTTGAGCATGTGGTCACGGGACATGACATTCAATCACAATCGGTCGCACGCGCCATTCAACTTTCTAAGGAACGCTACTGCGGTGCGGGAGCCATGCTTGGCAAAGCGGCTCGCCTTAGCCATACCTTCCGTATCGTTGAAGCGGACGTACCAGCAGTACCCACATCTTTGTCATGAACACCGTGCTTCATGGCTTTGTACATGAAGCAGAACATAACTATAGTCAGACCCTTAGTCCTTGGAAACAGGCGGGGTCAAGATAGTACGAAGGAGTACAACAATGGAAGAGCGCATGTCAATTATCGTCTTTTCGGGAACCGTTGACAAGCTGATGGCAGCATCCATTCTTGCCACTGGCGGCGCGGCAATGGGCCTGGAAGTCGAAGTCTTCCTGACCACCTGGGGCCTGGAAGCCTTCCGCAAAGACAACTACAAGAGCAACATGAAGGTCAGCAAAGACTTTGAAGAATATGCTCCGATCATGATGGAGCAGATGATGGCGAAGAAGGTTCCATCCTGGATGGACAACTTCAAGAGTGCCATGGAAGTCGGCGATGTGAAAATTCTGGCGTGCAGTATGACCATGGAACTGTTCGACATGAAGCTCACTGACCTCGAACCCATCGTCACTGAAGTCACTGGCGTCGCCACCTTTGTCGAGCGTGCCAAAGAGGGCCGCATCACCCTCTTCATCTAATATAGAAGGAGTAATACAATCATGTCAGAACTGAAAGATGTCACTATTAATAAAGAGATCGACGCACGCGGCAGCTTTTGCCCAGGGCCATTGATGGAACTGATTCGCGGTATGAAAGCCTTACCTGTTGGCGCTGTCTTGTCAGTCCTGTCCAGTGATCCAGGTTCTGCGAAGGATATTCCTGCCTGGATTCAGAAGGCCAGGCATGAGTACATCGGTACGTTCCCCCAGCAAGGGTATACGCGATTTGTCGCTCGGAAATCCCATTAACGCAGGACTGATGTAGGAAGGAGACAGTATTATGCCTAAGCATGTGATGATTGTTGGTGGAGGTGTAGGCGGCACCATCGTTGCAAATATTCTGGCCCGGCATCTCCAGCCCGGTGATGCCCAAGTCACGTTGATTGAGAGCACTGGCAAACATGCCTATATGCCCGGCTGGTTGTACATGCCGTTCAATCATGATGGCCTCAACAGCGAGCATATCATCCGCAACGAACGTGACCTGCTTGATCGGCACGTCCAGCATATTCGCGGCACCGTGACGAAGATTGATGCCCAGAATCGTGAACTGCATATCCATTACAGTCCGGGACTGGATGAAATTGTGGGTACAGGTGGCGCGGTTGACGCAACCTACTCTTACGACTACCTGGTGCTGGCGACAGGCGCACGCCTTGTCCCGGAAGACCTGGAAGGGCTGAGTGGATACGAAGGTGAAGGATGGCATCACTTCTACAGTGCCGAGGGATCTCTCTACCTGCGCAAGGCCCTCAGTCACTTCGAGGGTGGGCGCATTATCATAACCGTAGGCGGCATTCCCTATCGTTGCCCGCCAGCTCCGTTGGAGTTCACCTTTCTCCTAGATGAATGGTTGACCAAGCACGACCTACGCAGCAAAACTGAGATACAGTATCTCTTCCCACTGCCCCGCGTCTTCCCGATTGAGACGGTGGCAGAAGCCGTCACGCCTCTGCTGGAGGAGCGCGATATCAAGTACACCGTCTTCTTCAATGCGGAGACAGTTGATACTGAGAAGAAGGTCATTTCCTCGCTCGAAGGGGAAGAAATCCCCTATGACCTCCTGGTCATCGTTCCGCCCCATCGCGGCGCAAAAGTGATCGAGGAGTCTGGCCTGGGCGATGAGCAGGGCTGGCTGCCAACTGATCGCAACACACTCGAAGTCAAAGGACTGGAGCATGTCTACGCCCTGGGTGATGCAACCGACCTGCCCGTCTCCAAGAGTGGCTCTGCCGCGCACTTTGAGGCCAAAGTGGTGGCCGCACGTATCCTAGCCGCCATTCGTGGCGAGGAGCCGAAGTCGGACGAGGCCCTCTATGATGGTGAGGTCATGTGTTTCCTGGAGACCGGCTACAACAAGGCGACGCAGTTGGTCTTCAATTACGAGCACCCACCGCTCCCCCCAAAACCCAGCCTGTACTACCACATGGAGAAGCAACTCTTCAACCGTGCCTACTGGTTCCTGGTGCCACAAGGGCTGGTTTGATCACCTCTTAACTTCTCGCAAGGGAGAGCGACCCAGTGATCGCTCTCCCACCTCTCTCAGCGTTTCATACAATCGGTAAAGGGTGTTGCTATACAAGTCCAGGCCCAACACATGATCACCAGAAAGAGTGTTGATGCCAGGAGCGATAGTGGAGAAAAGGGAAGCAACTTAAAATACGCCAGAATAGCCGCCATACCCAGCAGACCAATTAGCACATAGAGCACCAGCCGATACATCGTTATGCGATCTAATACATAATCTATTAATGGCATCATTCGTGTAGTACATACCTTTCAAATCCACTCGTAAATGTGGCTCTTGCGTGAGCATCGATCATATATCCTTCAAAGCCCGCTAACCTCTCGATAAACTGTATGCCCCTTTTCCCCATAGCAAACGCAGCCGTGGCAAACCGGTCAGCTTCATAAATATTCGGTCCAATGACGGTAATACTGACAATATCCAGAAGCGGCGTACCTCGGTTATACGGATCATAGATATGTTGTCCGCGAATGGCAGTGCCAGAGGTAGCAACACCCCGATTGGTGAGCGCAAGCACTTTCACATGTTCGGCATGATTGAACGGATTGCGGATGCCAATTCTCCAGAGCTTACCATCTTTGTTGCCAGAGACTTGACTATCTCCACCTGCATCAATATAAAAATTATGTAATCCCCCTGCTTTCAGTATATATGTAGCATTTTGGATTGCCCAGCCTTTGACAATCCCCGAAGGATCATAGATACCATCATGCTGGATATCAAAATATCCATATGTGTCTCTTTTTGTTTGTTCGCTTAAAGCCAGGATAGCTTCCATATCTTCGCTATACTGTGCTGCAAAGAGTTCGCCTCTATTTATTTTTGAGATTTCGCTCGTGGCCTTGTAGGTGCTAAAGGTCTCATCTACAGAGACAAAATAGGCAAACACTTTGTCCAGGTCATCTTGCGTGACAGTTGGATCCACTACCTCGATAGTAATCGGCATACCCATAAGTAGACGCGTTTGTTTCATGGTTATGCCTTTGCTTGAGAAAGAGCATCTGAGAGTGATTGTATGAATGCTTCACTCGTATCAGTGGCTCCGGTTACTATATCAACATTGGCACTTTGTGCTTGAACTGCTTCGCTGGTAAGTTGAGGATCGGCATAATCATTGATCATCACTGATCGATTGCGTTCATTGGGGTGCTGTAAAAACTGCACATCCGTTATTTTGCCACTCTGAATGATAGCTTTTACTTGTATATAGCCCCATTGTGCATCTGCAACGCTTCCCGTATATGAACCATCTTTATAGAGAGAATTGGATGTGCTTGTTGCACTAGGCGTACCTGTTGCACCCGATGCCGTCGGTACAACGCTAGTAGAGGAAGCACGCGTAGATGAGCTTGACGAGGCGCTTGAATCAGTCGAGTTATTTGGCAAGAGTGCGACAGGACTTGAATGATTGTATATAAAGCTATAGAGGATGAAGGCTCCTATGATGAGGACCGCAACAGTGAATTTCTTCATCCTTTGTCTCTCCTTTCAAGGTATTCTTAATATGACGGTTTTCTTTCCAACAGTCTGTTTCTATGTTACTATCATAATATTGAAATTTGATTAGAGAACTCACTCTTGCTGGCCCTTACTTTGGGCCAAACTAAGGAGAGCCAGGTGAGTCATGACCGATTTGTATCCGGAGATCGAGCCGTACGAGCAGGGCTTCTTGGAGGTGGATGACGGCAATCTCGTCTACTGGGAGACCTGTGGCAATCCACATGGCAAGCCAGCCGTCGTCTTGCACGGCGGCCCTGGTTCGGGATGTTCTCCTTGGCACCGCAGGCTTTTTGATAAGAGCGCCTACCGCCTTGTGCTCTTCGATCAGCGCAACTGCGGGCGGAGCACGCCACACGCCAGTGCTCTCGATACGAGTCTCTCGAGCAACACCACCGCACATCTGATCGCCGACATGGAACAGCTGCGACAGCATCTCTCTATCGACCGCTGGTTGGTGTTCGGCGGGTCATGGGGGAGTACCTTGGCGCTTGCCTATGCAGAGAAGTATCCAGAGCGGGTCACGGAAATGATCTTATTCGGGATCACGACCGGACGACACCAGGAAATTGACTGGCTCTTCCGAGGTGGTGTGGCGATCTTCTTCCCCGAGCAATGGGAGCGTCTCCGTACGGCGTTGCCGGTTGCTGAACGCGCTGGCGATATCGTCGAGGCCTACTATCGACGGCTCAACGATGCCAATCTCACCGTCCGCCAACGAGCTGCCAAAGCCTGGTGCCTGTGGGAGTCCGCGACACTTGCGTGGCCCCCGTCAACAAGTCTCGCTGAGCGCTTCACCAGTCCCACGTTCGCGTTGGCGTTTGCGCGTATCGTGACCCACTACATGCACCACAAGCTGTGGCTAGAGGACGGCAGCTTACTTCGCAACGCCGATATCCTGGCCAACATCCCCGGGATCCTGGTGAATGGTCGCTTTGACTTTCAATCCCCCATTGCCAACGCCTGGGAACTCAACCGTGTGTGGCCACGTGCCGAGTTGATGATTGTTGACAACGCTGGCCATGCCCCCAACAACCCAGGCCTCACCCAAGAACTCATCCGGGCAACCGATCGCTTCGCCGTCTTTCGATAATATGATGGCGAAGGCCGTTCGGGCTCTCAAGACTAGAAAAAGGTCCCGCATCTGCTTTCCTGGCCCACTCCAGGATCAGTTGACCTTTTACCCCCGGAATCGTCCCCGGATGACCAATACCAATCTGCATGGTTGCCTCCTATATGCGAATGAATAAGGAGAAAACAATGGCAGAAATAATGACGGCGCGTACCACACTGGAAACAGGCATGCGTTTCGCTGCTGAAAGTGGTTCCGGTTATTGAGATATTCGCTTGTTGCTGTATTGAGGGCCTTGGTCGTTGCCACACCTCTTTCTATATCTACGCTTATAGCATGTTAAACTCTTATGTACCTATACTTATAGCATGTTTATCATAGAAAGTACATCAGATGATACTAGGCCAGGACATGTTTTAGATATATTTTTTATGAGAACGCTTGCTCATCTATATAAGATGACCCACTTGACATTATTTTGTTAATCGGGTAATTACACTAGTAGCTACTTCTTGTAGCTACTTCTTGGATAAAGGGGGATGTCAATCGCAAATCTTGTAGAACTTGGTCTACTAAGGATGGGAAGCATAAGTGGTACTTCTCTTTGTAGGTCCTCGGTTCATGCTACAGATTTGGATCTCCAACTAGCAAGAGAGGCACTCTTGAAGTGCATATTTTGCTCGTCTCGCTCCTACCGCCGTTCTATCCGGCGAAACATTTCATTCTGCTACCTTCGGGTTCAGTTCAAACGTCAATGATACGAGGGAGGGCATATGGACAACCTTACCGGCCTCGATATGATCGTGGCGATCACGCAGCAGACGATCAACTCGGAGCTTTGGAACTTATTTACCACCCCACTTGACCCCAATGATCCGAATTCCGATTACGTCATCTCTCATACATTAGAAACTCATCCCAAAGTTTTGCCTCCTAACGTCCCTGCTCCTGGGCCCGGTATTACCGCCGTCGTCGGCTCGATGGATGAAGGATTAGCCCCTACTGTAGAACTCAATTTCCCTACGACAAATCGGCATAACCTGGTTTTCAAAGTGCCGTTGACGTCGGGGACAATGAATTATTTTGATATCCTCACTGGACAACTGGCGACGATTCGGATTGATCATTGGACCATCGCCTTTGATGTCAATATGAACATCGTGGAGATTACCGCCAAATCGCTACCGAGCAGTGGCGCCTCTGCTGCCGCCCAACGGTATTTGCAGCAGTTCAGCGATCAGGAGTTTACCATCAATCGTCTGGCGTTGGACTTCGAGAACGCGAATCTGGCGAATATGGACGTCAAAGGAAGCACCGTTCCGGGCGATCCTAATTCTATCGCTCATATCACAATCATAGCCACTTTGAGCGGCTATTTTCAGGGCCTGAAAGATAGTTCGAACCCCTATATCCTTGGCTATCCTATCAGCTCCAAGAATCCCCAACAGACGCATCCGGTTTTGCCCGCGATTGAGCCGACAACCACGACATTTTCGACCACGCCCTACATCGTTCCTCCTCCCCGCCAGCATTGGGCGATTCCCGCGGGTGCTGCGGCGAATACCCCTGGTCAGGATGATCTCAGTACCCTGAACTTCTTGATGATGACCCAGCATAAATCCTTCCCCACCGACCCGAACACCGGACTCTTTAACCTGAATTGGGTCAACTCCAGCGACATGCAGGGCGTCATGGTCGTGGCAAACCGGATTTTTACGAGCGCGTATTTGGAACAGTTGCTTATCCCGACTATCTGTGCGGCGCTGTTCAGCTCCCTGGGCTTACCTTCCGTCGAACCCACAAAAACGGCTACCGGCTGGAACATCCAGCACGAGGAGAAGCAGAACAAGGTGGTTGTTGGCAGCGACTCGGGCATAGAAAACATCTACGCCGATTTCACCGCCAGAAGCAACTGCGATTTGCAGTTTTTGCCTGGCAGCAAACAAATGGTGGGCACAGGCTACTTCTACAGGTACGCCTATTACTATGAAACGCCCTTCGTCCAGCCCAGTGGCATATGGGTGGCCAATCTCACCGTACAGTTGAACTGGACGTTGGCCATCAACCTCAGTGCCGGCGACGGACTCATTGTCGTCACACACAGCATCAGCCAGAACGGTGACATCTCCGAGGATTTCAACGAGAATCCCGTCCAAAAGCTGGGCGATCTTTTGGGGGGCAACATCGCGAGTATCAAAGATGCCGTTGGCAACCAATATAAACAACTGGAAAATATCGCCTTCGATAGGCTGACAGCGAATCTAAGCGCCGGCCTGAATCATCTGCAAAACAGGACTGTTCTGCCTGGCGGGAAAGTGTTCTTCTTCAAAGACCTTACTTTCAACGCGGAGCAGGATATGCTGGTGACCCTTACCTACAAAGATTAGCGTTGTTTGCCTGGATTCGCAAGATGCCAACGTTCGCGGCCATTGGGCCGCTGGAGCCGAGCATCAGGAGAGTCCTGGGAGGGAGTATTACCTCATGACAGTCATCAACACTACCACGCAACTGGCTACCAATGACCACACCGGCAATGGGGCCGTCAACCTTACGGTTGATGCTGAACTCATGAAAAATCATGCCGCCAGCCGGGCTGTTGATGCCGAACACCGCATCAAAGTTGTCCAGGATTCTAACGGCAACCCCATGATCTTCTCTATCGGGACGACCGACGTGGCACACGATAATCAAAGTGCCTTTTATGCTATCATACGCCAGCTAGGCACGCCAACCGGCTGGCGGCAGATCGATCTCAGCTCGGGCCTGGGCAATGGCATCTCTGCCGTCGCCTTCGAAGTATTGCAAAATAGCCAGGGACAACTGACCATTGCACTGGCGGTAGAAGCTGCAACTGCACCCGGCGTGAGCCAACTGTACGTTACGGGGCCGCTTACCAATAACACAGCGGCCATCGATTGGCCAAACTTTCGCTCCCAATGGGTGCCGCGTCCCACAACCAACTTCCCGGGGCTGCACATCAGCCGTATCCTGCTGGGCGCGAGCGATGCCCAGGGCGATCCGCCCATTATGATCGTCGCCACCACGCAAGGAGGGGGTAATGCCGCGCATTATATTGTTGACGCGGATACCACGCGTACCGATCCTGCCGCTCTTTGGTCACTCTATCCCTTGCCGAACAACACCGATAGTTTTATCGATCTGGCGATCGGCAGGCTTCCAAGAGGACGAGGGGTCTACGCGCTTTATCAGGTTGGCCCAACCCTGACGTTGGAATTCACTACCTTCAAAGACAAATTCGGGCACGGCCCGTATAACATCAGTCTGCTCCCGCCCCCCGGCGCCACCGTCCTGTTTCCCTTGCCGAATGCTCGTGGCTATACCGACCTGTATGTTGCCGGCGATAGCGGCCTAAGCGTCTTCCCCGCCCTGACGCAGCAGTCGAACGTTAGCGCGAGGCCAATCGCGGACGCACAAACGATCCCTGAAGTGCGTGGGCTCAAAGAACTGATTGTCAGCACCGACTCAAGCGAAACGTCCATTTGGGCATTGGATGGGCAAGAAAACCTGATTTATACCACCGGAGACAACAGTGCCCAGCCCAATTGGAGCTATCCCGTGATCTTACGCCGTCAGGTGGCGCAAATTGCTCCCCTGCGCAATCAGGAAAAGAAGACCAACGAAATTTTTATCGTTGGCGGAGATAGTAGCCTTGCCTACTTATGGCAGGATCCCGTGACGACGCTCTGGAAAGAGAGCGATATTCCGCTGCCCGATACCGGCAAACTGCTCACGTTCAATTGCTACACCACTCATATCAACCTGGTTGATCAGCTTGGCAGGCCATTGATGGATAAAACGGTGAACATCACCGCTTCGGAGTGGATCTATGTCACCATCAATGGCGCCTCTTACGAGCTCGATCCCACAAACCCTATCTCGATCAAGCCCGACATTCAGGGCAATATCACTATCATCAACAAGGTCTCCACGATCTCCACGCCTATTTTTCACCTCCAGGCAGATTTTCTGGACCATGTCATAGATGTTGATCCCGCCGCAAGAATCAAAGATGGGCTCAAGCAGATCAAAACCGGCAGCGACCTGAGAAATGCCAAAACACGAGGCGGCCAACCCCTCCTGCAGGGCACCTATGACGATCAAACGCTCAATAGTAGTGCCAGTGCTGTACAACAACTTTCGGCCTTGACGACCACGCTGCCGCAGGACAGTTCGCCGCAAAGTACGAATCCGCACGTTTTCTTCCGTGCCGCCAGTGCCACCCCAAGCAATCTCATCAATACTACCGGCTTGCCTGAAGGCTATTGTTGGGGAATGAGACTAGGACAGAACCGCCTCGAATACCTGGAGGGCGACGCGGCGCGTGCCCACTTTTTCGCCCGCTACCAGGCGACGATCGCTAGTGACGGGGCGACAGCACTTGCCGAGCCGCTCGCGACCCCCACAGCAGCGGGCTTTGCCGATGCTCTCACAGTGATTGGCGGAGATATTCTCGAAGCACTGGAAAACGGGGTGGAAAAAGCGGCCGGTTTTCTCATCCAGACGGCTGGGGATGTGGTCGAATTCGTCATCGATCTGGGCGAGCGAGTGGTAAAATTTGCGCTCAAAGTGGTCGCTCAAGTGCTCAGCGCGATCAGTTGGATCCTCAAGGAAACGCTCGGCATAGACTTGGACAAATGGCTGCAATGGCTGGGCCTGCTGTTCAATTGGGAGAACATCATCGTCACGCATAGAGTCGGCGTGAATCTAGTGAATCAATACTTCAATTTTGTAGAAGCTAAGATTGGCGATGCAGAGCACGCCGTGAGCAATTTCTTCGAGGATCTCAAGGGAAAGGCTCGCACACTGGAGCCGGTCCCCACTACTGTAGCGAGCATGAACATTCAATCCCTCTCGAGCTCGGCCAGTTCTGGCCTCCCTGCGGGGGGCCAGAACTCTCTGAGCTTTCTGACCAATAGTCCGGGGGGAAACTACAGCATCTACCACCTGCTCTATGGGGGAATCTGCACCTTCCAGTTGAACGGCCTGACCGTAAGCGAGCCACTCTTCGCGTTTCTCAACGATATTGCGATTCCCACCTTGGCCTCGATTCAAAACACGGCCATGCAATTGTTCAACGATCTCCAAGAGGCTCTCAATGGGGGAACATTGACTGTTGGGCAAGTGTTTGAAAAGCTAGGAGTTGACTTGCTCCTGGGAATTCTCGATGCCCTCGAGACCGTGGTGGTTGGCATCTTGAAGTACAGCGAAGAGCTTATCGCGCTGTTCCAAGGTATCATCAATGCTGAGATCCCCATTCCTTTCCTCACTTCCCTCTACCATGAGTTCGTGGGCAGTAAAATGTCGCTCCTTGATGGAATGGTGCTGCTGCTGGCCATCCCCGTGACTATAGGGTACGAACTGCTCACCCAAAAAGCACCATTCGGCGACACGACCTACGGCATGGATACCAGGGATTATAACAGTTTGTTGCGCGGTCTCAACTTGCCACCAAATCCCTTCATTCCGACAACGGCGTCAATCGCCCATGAGATGCTGCTAGCCGCGGCGGATCAACCCTCCGCACCAGCAAGCAATCAGCCAATCTGCGATGGCGGTCGGGTCTATTCGCTAGTCGGAGGTTTCTTTAGTTCGCTAGCAAACGTGATATTCTATATTATTGGGTTGTTGGAAACCACTACTATACTAGCACCAGGGGAATTCACAAAAGTCCCCGCCCGTGCGGCAAACGCTATACAAGGCATCTTTGCATTTTTGGTCGTTGCCTTCACGTTTCCGGTGAAAAGCGGGCCAGAGTGGGGGGCACAATTCGTTCTCTGGGATTTCACACTCGCCGATCTTCTCAAGTTGTTCATAGATTTTACCTTCATCGTAGACGGGAAAGAGAAGGAAGGGGTACCGATCATCGGCGGTATAGAAATTGGGCAATCGGTCATCAATCTCGTTCTGATTTCGACTATTTTGGGTATACAAATGAACGACCCGGATAACAAGGAACACGATACGGATATCGCTCAGTTCTTTGCAGACCTGTTGGGCACGCTCGGGTCAGGTTTCAGCGGAGCAGCAAAAATAGCTTGGGACAGGGGAGCGGAGGAGGTGGCCGGCCTCCTTGCCCTCGCATCAATTTTCGGTTTAACAATCGGGTTTACTGTAGACGTAGCGACAGTAATTGTTGATGGAACTAAGGGCCGGGCTTTTGGGTGATTTTTGATGCTCCGTTGCCGCTAAAGCGGTGCAGATTCTCAGGCTATACCGCAACATCCAGGCATCGAGCCGGGAGAGATCGCCCTCTTAGCCGATCACATCGGCCAGACGATCCACCTGATCAAGGTTTGGAACGCACGGCCAGCAGATCAATTCATCTACACCCACATCAGCAAACGCCTGGATTGCTCCTTTCACCGCCTCTGGGGTCGTGGGAATGGAACTGGCAAACTGCTCCGCCATCGGTCCCATAAAGGCATAGTAGTTGCGAATGTACGCTCCTATCCGCTCCGCTGCATCTGGACCGAGACCCCAGTACATGCCTGCGACGAAACGTGGTTTGCCCGTTCTCCCGGCAGTCTTCCAGACTTGTTCGGCAAGCTCATAGCCTTGACGTGCCATAGGGGGTGGGGCACCTCCAGCAATGTATCCATCTCCCCACCGGCTGACGCGCTTGATCGCAGCGGGAGAATAGCCTCCGATGAGTACTTCCGGTCCTCCTGACCGTGCTGGCGGTGGGCCGATCGGCCCAACATCCTCAGCCAGCGGCTGACCAGACCATACCCGCTTCATTGTGTCAAGCATCGCTTCAAAACGCTTTCCTCGATCATGAAACGAAGCAGGTGCAGCTCGAAAGTCGTCTTCCCTGGCACCAACACCGAGCCCAAGGGTGAGGCGGCCTCCCGAGAGCGCATCCAGGCTGGCGGCTTGTTTTGCCAGCAAACCACCATTGTGTAAAGTTGCGAGCAGCACCGTGGTCATCAACCGGATACGTTGGGTTACTGCAGCAGCAGCCGTTAAGGTAATCAGCGCGTCATAGTTGGGGTACACCAAACGATCCAGGCTCCCAAGACTAGAAAAAGGACCCGCATCTGCTTTCCTGGCCCACTCCAGGATCAATTGACCTTTTACGCCCGGAATCGTTCCCGGATGACCAATACCAATCTGCATAGTTGCCTCCTAATTGACTGAAAATAACTGCCAATCCTTTGGCAGAAGACAAGAGATGACATAACGTTGATCGGCACATTGCGCTGTGCTATACTACTACAAGTGGACTACAGTCCACTTGTAGTAGTATAGCGAACTACGTCCCCCTAGTCAAGAGAAGAAAGCAGAAAAGGAACACATCATGACGATTCTCTACGTTGCCATCGATAGAGCACTGGCAGTGGTAAGCCAGCGCAACGGCGGCTGGGGAGTTGATCTCCATCTGCTGGGTAGCCAGCCGCAGTGTCTGGCCGTGGATCCACTGCACCAGGAACAAGTCTACTGTGGTACCTTCGATCAGGGGTTGTGGCACAGTACCGATGCCGGTGCTTCGTGGAAGCCTGTCGGTGAGGGTATCGCATACGAGAAGGTGATGTCGGTCGCAGTCAGCACGACGGATCAGGTCGGCGGCTTTGGCGTCGTCTATGCAGGGACCGAGCCAAGCGCGATCTTTCGCTCAGAGGATCAGGGGAAGTCGTGGCAGGAGCTTGCCGCACTACGTAAGCTTCCTTCCGCTCCAACCTGGAGCTTTCCTCCACGCCCATGGACCTCGCATATCCGCTGGATTACACCCGACCCGCTGGTGTCTGGCCGCGTCTTTGCTGCCGCAGAGGCGGGTGCCCTGATCCGCAGCCTGGATGGAGGCCAGACATGGGAGGACCGCAAGCCCGATGGACCATTCGATACCCACACCCTGGTCCTACATCGGCTCGCGCCCAACCGCTTGTACTCGGCGGCAGGCGATGGTTTTATGCGACCGGGCCATGGCTTTGTGCAGAGCGACGACGGAGGCGATACCTGGTATCGACCTGATGACGGACTCGCCTACCATTATCTCTGGAGCGTGGCAGCTGATCCTGCCGATCCCGACACGCTGGTGATCTCAGCGGCCCCCGGCCCGCAACAAGCCCACAATCCGACGTCTGCAGAGTCGGCGATTTATCGTCGGTCCGGTGGTGGCTCGTGGCAGCAGGTGCGCCAGGGGTTGCCTCCTGCGCGAGGATTGCTGGCATCCGTGCTGGTTGCGAACGAGGCCGAACCCGGGGTCTTCTACGCTGCGAACAACAAGGGACTCTTCCGCTCTGCCGATGCAGGTTCGACCTGGGAGGAACTACCCATTCCCTGGCCTACTGACACTCGGCTAGGACGCGCCCACGCGCTTGTCGCCGTGCAGAAATAGCGTTTCATTGGTGAGAAGCGTATTTTTGCACCGGGCATGATGACCCTGGGGTCATCATGCCCAATCCATTTCCAGCCAGTATCACATTCTGCATGAATTACCCATAGGGTGCGGTTCATATTTTGACCCTCCCCTGAAAAAAGGGGAGAGTCTATTTTTGAGGCAACAGTCACCCACAGATTTGCACCGGTTTCGCCCGTTTCATTCCCAAATTTACAGATTACCCACCTCAGGACCGGCCGGTCCGCTCCACATCGTAGCCCAGCAAGCAAGCTGATCCATTGCAGCTCTGAAGATGAGCAGGGGAACCTACAAGTTCACCAGCTTTGCGCTCTGCTCCCACAATTGTCGCTGGAGCGACTCATCATAGGAGATTGCAGCTGACCGCTTGGGAATGCTCTTCACAAAGTATTTGCCGGTGACGCCTTCCACCTCGGGTGAGGAGGCCAGGTAGATCGATGTTTTCGCCCCCTCTTGCGGGCTCGTGCCAAAGCTCCCGATCACCTTCACGAGAAGGCGAACGGCGGGCCCTACATCACTCTGCCCGATATGCGTCCCAACGAAGCCGGGGTCGAGACAGTTGGCCGTCACGCCCGTTCCCTGGAGTCTGCGCGCAAGTTCGTAGGTGAACAGCACAACAGCAAGCTTGGATTGCCCATAGGCACGCATGGACCTGGAGTGTTTCTCTCCTTGCAAATCATCCATCTGAATGTAGCCTGATTTGTGTGAAGCAGAACTGACATTGACAATCCGTGCTGGCGTGCTGGCTTTGAGCACATCGAGCAGCACATGTGTCAGCAGGAAAGGTGCCAGATAGTTCACGGCGAACATCATCTCCAATCCATCCACGGTTTCTCGCCGCCCAGGGAAGGCCACTCCCGCATTATTGATCAGCACATGCAGTTGCGTATAGTGGTGCTGAAAGTTCTCGACGAGGTGTCGTATGGACTGTTGCGATGACAGGTCTGCTTGCAGGAGATCAACCGCGGTATTCCTGCTTTTCGTGGTGATCTCGCTCTTGGCTTCCTCGCCTCTGGCACGGTCCCGGCAGACCATCACGACGGTTGCACCCATCTGTGCCAGCTCCAGCGCGGTTGCCTTCCCGATACCTGAATTGGCGCCGGTCACCATGCAGATCTTCCCTTGCATA
>WNGD01000775.1_pt1 | contig 34932 bp, 30 predicted proteins | sample 5400671 | NCBI WGS metagenome assembly WNGD01 (sample SAMN13153369, study PRJNA577476) | soil metagenome | isolation source: 40 cm soil or saprolite under grassland replicate 2 | place: USA:California | collected 2016-06-15 | reverse complement strand
CCGGTCGCCGCCGAGTGCCAGAATGTGTCAAATGCCCAAACTGGTTGACCAACCGTGCACATTAGCGTCAGAATGGCGACCACTCTTCGCAGCCGATGATAACGTGTCATGATGGCCGTCCTGTCCGGCGTGAGCCCCAGTCGATGGGGCGCTGGAGCAACAACAGAATGCGATTGCCGTCCATCAAGAACTCATCCAGCACCTGCGGTGATGGAAGGCCGCAGCCGCCTGCGTGGAGTTGCATCACGAACGCACGCACCTCAGGTTCCCGAAGCCAACCGACAAGAGCGTCGAGAGCAGTCGTCCGACACACGAACTTTGCGTCTATCTCCAGGTCTCCAGTCCGCACGCCGTCTAGCCCCTGCATGGGCAATGGCAGATCGAGCGAGTAGTCGTAGCGTCGGGCGGTTCGAAGTCTGGGCCTCCGGCACCCGGCTTCGCCTCTTCGACGAGCATGCGTTCGGCGGCGGCCACAACTCAATTCGGACAAGCAAAGCCTCCACCTTGCGCGCAGGTGGTTCCCGCCCAGCTCGTCCCGCGGTAGTGGAGCATCGTGCCGAGCCCCCCCACGGCGAAGACATCGCGCCCGCTCGCGCCCCAGATGCCCTGGAGCTCCTCCGTGGTCCCGCTCGGCTGCGCCGCCCAGGCGGTCCCATTATAGTGGAGGATCGTCCCGCCGTACCCCACGACGAAGACGTCGCGCTCACTCGCGCCCCAGATGCCCTCGAGCTCCTTCGTCGTCCTGCTCGGCTGCGCTGCCCAGGCGGTCCCGTTGTAGTGGAGGATCGTCCCGCTGTCCCCCACGACGAAGACATTGCGCCCAGATGCACCCCAGATGCCTCTCAACCACACGGCGGTCCCGCTCGGCTGCGCCGCCCAGGCGGTCCCGTTGTCGTTCAGCAGCAAGGGCCCCTGCGCCGGATGATCGCCGCCGTAGTGCTTCGTCCATTTGAGCCCGTTGGCCGCTCGAGCCAGGGGTGGCGAACCCACCGCGCAGCCTTCGATCAGACAGCTCAATACGCTAGCGAGCAAGACCGAGGGCAGAAGGGCCGGACACCGGATGTGCCGTGTCGGACCGGGAGGCGGCTCGGGCTTCAGTGGTCCCTTTGGAAGAGACATCCCGGTCCACGAGGGCTGTCTCGGCAGGCGTCCCTGAGCCCCAACAGGACAGAACGACGCCGTCATTCGGAGCGGGCCCTCCCGTGTAGCGGCGGACCGAACCGCAAGAAGAGTGAGTCGCCGTACGACTTCTTCGTGCATGGAACGATGACTTCAGCCTTTGCAGCTCCGGTGATCTTATAGAGGCTATGACCCCTGAGAGCACCCAAGAACAGTGCGGCTGAGCACTTGAACCCTTTCTCATACTCGTCGCAGAAGGTGTTCTTCGCCGAGGCGCCGGACTCTGCCTTGAAAAGGTCACGCTTTACACATTCGTCGGCCACTGACCATGATAGCCTCCGGGAAACCTTCGCTTCGGCCTTTGCCGGGCACGAGTGGCAAAGAATCTCCTTGAGCTGCTCTTCGAGACTATTGACCAGGTCGGGCGTCACTTCGCCATACTTTAGCATCAGCGCAGACGCGCTTCCAACAGTTGCGAGGGCGCCGACAAGCGCGCCGATGGCGCCGCCGCTTTGCGGATTGAGTCCGATCTTCTCGGTGTTCGCGTTGTATTCGACCATCCCTTGGTGCTGACCGTCTTCCATCACGCCGACAACCTCACCCGAGCCGGGATTTAGCTCCCACCATCCCCAGCGCTGCGCCCCAGCGAGTAATACCGCGCGGGCAGGAACGATGACCTCACGTCCGTGGGCAATGGCGGCTTCCATCATCTGCAAACAAGCTGGGGGTGCTCCTGGGAGGTCGTTTAAGGTTGAGCGGGTCGACGCACTTATGACGAGCAGCGGGACGTTTGCGGCCTCGGCGGCCTGAATCAGACGTACCGTGGTCGCTGTTTCCCTCCTGCCAGTTGTCAGACTGACAAGCGCTCCTTCGATCACCGACTCCTGGATTCCCCTCGCCGCGTTGAACAGGATCGCTAATCGCGTAGGCGCCCCAGGATAGGGATAACTCCTCACCTCATCCATCCGGAGATCTAGGGTCATCTTCGCGTCCGCGCGGCGGTTGCCGCTCGTCGCAACCTCGACGCCGGCGATCAGGATTCTCGGAGTTGTCCAGGCAAGCATCACTCCGCTGCCATCCGCGATGAGACCGCTGAGGGAATCCGATTCGGCAGCAAATCGCAGAGCGAGAAGATGCCCGGCGACGGTACCGGCCGCATCATCCATCGCCATCAGCTCGGATGCCACGGACTTTGCCTTAGGATTGTCAGGCGAAATGCCTCCCAGCCGCGCGGCGTTGCGCTGAATGGCCTTTGGATCGATCAGCGTCGCCGCGAGTGCCGTCTGCTGTGCCGCAAACGCCGCTGGTATTCGTCCAGGAATGATGCTGATGGAGTAGCGCCGTGCCTCCGCAGGACGTTTCGCGTTGTTGCTCGCCTCAAAGAGAGTGCGTTCGATCTTGCGCGATTCTCCGCTCGTCGGAACAATGCGGAATTCAATCCACTCCCGCCGAATGACGCTGCGCGGGTCAGTGTCGAGCACAACAGTCGCCGCAACCTTCTCTCTCCTCCCGCCAATCTGAAGGTGACGCTCGTATGCTACACCGATGACCTCGTCCCTTGCCTTGTGCGCGTTTGGCTCGTCCTTCTTCTCGGGCTTGCCGCCCAGCGCTTCGCCCATTCCTCCCAAGAGACCGCCCGGTGATCTGGGAGATTGTTGCTGGGGCTCATTCCCTCTCCGGCGCAGCGGAATCGCGATTGCAACAAGAGAGATGGGTCTGAGAGCAAGGTCAGCAACGGTCCCTGAGAAACGGCTGAGCTCACGTGTCTCACCGCTGCCAAGCGTCTCACGGAGTACGGCTTCGAGGTGATGATATTCTGCGTCCACAGGAGCCTCGAACCGCTCTGCAGGGGACGCATAGGTCTCTCCGATCTTCGCGCGCGGGAAGGACGGATCCACAGGGATCCAACTGTTGTCCTGGAACACCTCGACCCAAGAGTGATCCCTCACAGCCTCGCGAAGGGATACATCGGCAGTTGGATCATACGGGAGGTATTCCGCTGAAAACGCGCTATCGGAGCGCCCACGTGGATACATTCCGCGTATGACTGTCGTCATGTTCTCGTCGGTCAGCTCTCCGCGTGCGAAGCGCACTTTGTAGCCTGCGCGGCGCAGAAGCTCCGCGAGCAGCATTGACTGGTCAGCAGAGTTCCCGCTTCGCGCGATCGCGCTGCCGATGGCCCCCCGCAGGATTCCGCGATATGGCTCAAAGCGGACGCCCCGCGCAACATGGTCGAAGATCTCTTCGACGTTCTTGCCCATGAATGGAGCAAGGGACTCATCGCCAGGCCCCAGATTCTCCGCAACGCTCTTCGGCGTGCCCTGCATGAGTCCGAGAGTCATGAGCCCGATCGCACACGCAGCAAGAGCGGCGTGGACGAAGCGCACCCGACGGGGAAGACGCGGAACGGCAGTGGGCCGCCAAAGAACCGACGCAGCAAGTACGACAGGCACCGTCATCAGAATGATCGTTGTCATGATGCCAAAGATCCAGAGGAGTGACTGGTTTGCACTGACAATCGCTTCACACTTCTGAAAAGGTACCAGATGACCAAGAGACCGACGCCCAGTCTCCCGACCTCATAAGCCAGCCCATGCACTCTCGACACCATATCAAAGACTGCCATAAGCGGGAGAAACACGGCGCTCGCGATCAAGACGCCCGTGACCTGGCGGAGCGATGTCACGAGCAGCTGTTTGAGACGCACTCCGAGGTAGAAATAGGCTACAGCAAATCCAAGAAAGACTAGGGACATCAACCTGACTATGCCCTGCGCACCGCCCCGCAAGAACATCACGTCACCGTATCCACCCAGAATTGCTATTACGATGAAGTAAGCCCTGAGTGACCCGACTGTCTCTCTCATCGCCATACCTTCCTCCCTATGCCGGAGACGGTGACGCCAAAGCGGCGGTACGCGGACTGGGACGTCTGTGCCGCGCTTCCAATCTGTCGGGTGTGCTACATCGGCCGACCCACGACTCGTGAGGTGACGGTGGTCGCGGATTCGCCGACGTTTCGGAAGCAGATAGTAACTGGGCCAGCCCCCTGTACGTGGACCAAGGAGCCAGACCCGACAACCGTTGATTGCTTCAGCACGAAGTCTTTCCCAAGTTCGCTCGGCTCGAAACCGGCGTGGGCTCGCGCCCACTGCTCAGTGGTCATGATGTAGATGTCGAGCGACTTCCGCCGCTCAATCTCGTAAATGATCTTGAGCTCCGCCCTAACGTTCAGACCGAAGGTAATTATGTAGGCCTTGTGGGGTGGAATACTGACTGTCACTTGCGGTCTGATCTCTTGGGGAGTCATCGGACCTTGCCCCGCCAAGATCGAAAACCAGGCTACGCCAACGAAGCCGACGACACCGCGAATGACGGTCCGGCTTCTCATCTTGAGGTCTCCCAAATTGACGGTGAGGGCACTGATACCCGTTCGCCGGCTCCTACTCGACGGCGTCCCCTTACAACTCCTGGCAAGCCCTCAGCTCCCGGAGAAGACCCAGGAGAAGGAAAGTACCGGGCGCGCGATCGCCGCTATCCTTGGCGCCGCCTACGACGACCTCACGTGTCCTTGCGCCTCCACGCTGCTCACCGGTCACGGAGACCGTGGTGTGTAGCGAGGTGCTCTCCACGATCGCATGCTGAGTCGTCTCGAGAGCGCTGCTGACGGTCGCTTCCCCGACGACGCTGACGCCGAGGCGATGCGCCGAGGAAAAGCGCGGTGAAAGCGCGGTGAGAGAAAACGTGCCAATCCACGCCGCCGGCGATCGCCCAATCGACGCAATCCTTCGTGGCGCCCGAGGTTGTCGATGGTGGCCACGTCCGCGCAACATCGCGAGTAGCACACCACACCTGATCACGGTCACACGAGCCAATGCGGGGCATGCCTGCTTTCTGCGAGCTCGTTCCTCCGGTCTCGCAGTTCGCTCCGTGAACGTCCGGGTCGGGACGCTGGCTACCGACATGCGGGCTCATGCTCCCGTCTCGCGGGCGGTCTAGGGGTCGTGCCGACGTAAATCACGCACATCGTGGGCGTGCGGGGGTTCCCGATCACCGCGAACCACCCATTTCGGGAAAGCGTGATGCGGGGCGCCGAGTTCGGCACGTCACTGCTCCCCGAGTATGGTAGGTTGCTGACGTTCACTAGGTTGCGGACGTTCACTGTGTAATGACCTGATTCGGCATAGAATGCGATCTCCGAAGTCTCCAGGTTGCGCAGGCCGCCCTTCATTGCTGCCACCAAGTCCTGCTCGTCGGATGGTATCGCCTTCGAGGGCCCGGTGCAGGCGGGCTGACCGGCAAGGGAGACGAACGCGAGAATGGCGACCAGAATTCGCAACCGGCTACGGTGCTTCATGATACCCCCTGCTCTTCCTGGAGCGTCTTGCCCCTTCCGACATCCCGTGGTCAAGTCGGCACGGACCTATTCAAGCGGATATCAAACGTGACCTCTTCCGCCTTGTGCCCGTCCACTCGGGCCGTATGTTACTCGGCGAGTAACAGCTAGAAGTCAGCAAGACATCAGCAGGGCTATGCCCTTCAGGCTAAGGACGTTCGGCGGGCTCTCGCTCACCGGCGAGAGTGGCCCGGTTACGGGGGCGGCCACGCAGCGCCGCAAGCTGGCACTGCTCGCCGTGCTTGCGACCGGGGGAGAGCGCGGCGTGAGTCGCGATCGCCTGCTCGCCCTCTTCTGGCCTGAGAGCGACGCTGAGCACGCGCGGCACGCTCTCACGCAGTCCCTGTCCGCCTTGCGTCGCGAGCTGGGCGCCGAAAACCTCTTCCTCGGCACCGCCGACCTCAGCCTCAACCCAGCCGTCATCGAGAGCGACGTTGCGGCATTGGGGACCGCGCTCGCCCGAGCGGAGTTCGAGCGTGCCGTCGCGCTGTACGTCGGTCCATTCCTCGACGGCGTTCACCTCGACCATGCGCACGCATCGCCCGAGTTCGAGCGCTGGGTCGAGGTGGAGCGCTCCCGGCTGGCAGGGCTGATCGCCGAGGCGGTCGAGCGCCTCGCGATAGGCGCGACAGAGCGCCACGAGCACCGGCGCGCCGTCGAGTGGTGGCGGCGGTTGGCGGCACTGGACCCCTATAGCTCGCAGATTGCCTCCGGTCTCATGAGGGCGCTGATCGCTGTCGGCGACAGCGCCGGTGCGCTCCGGCAGGCGGAAATTCACGCTACCCTGCTGCGGGAAGAGTTGCACATGGAGCCCGATGAGGCGGTGCTCGCGATCGTGCGACACATCCACATTGTGTCGCCGCCCCCGCGAGATGCAGCCCCCCGCCCCCAGGCCGATCGGTCACGTGGGTCAATCGCTTTCGCTGACGCCGTGGTACCCTTAGCCCCGCCTCCCGGACCGAGGCACCGCGTTGCTCGCAAGGGGCGGTGGGTTCTAGCCGTCGGCAGTGGGCTCGCGGCGGCCGCGGCAGCGCTCGGAGCGCTGTCCATCTCGCGGTCGCACGCCCGTGCGGCCCTCGACCCGAACCTCATCGCGGTCGCGCCGTTTGACGTGTTCGACCCGAAGCTCGACCTATGGCGCGAGGGGCTCGTCGATGTGCTGTCGCGCTCTCTCGATGGTGCCGGACCCTTGCGCACGGTGGCGCCGAGTGTCGTAGTGCGGCGCTGGCGGGGACGTGCCGATCCAACCTCCGCGGCCGAACTCGGGCGGTGGACCGGGGCGGGACTCGCAGTGTTCGGAAGCCTGATTCCCTCCGGACGGGATTCGGTGCGCCTCGCCGCGGCGCTCGTGGACGTGGCGACAGCCCGGCTGCTCGGCGAGGCGGAAGGGCGGGAAGCGGTGTCTCGTATAGACCGGCTCATCGACTCGGTTGCCGTAGACATGCTGCGGGACCTCGGCGGCACGAGACCGCTGCGCGCCGTGCGCCTCGGGTCGATGGGCTCGCGATCCTATCTCGCCCTCAAAGCCTTCCTGCAAGCTGAGCAGTACTATCGACGGGGTCGTTGGGACTCTGCGCGGGTCTACTGCGAGCGCGCAGTGCGGTTGGACAGCGCGTTCGCCATCGCATACCGACGCCTCAACAAAGCCCTCGCCTGGCAGCCGGGGGTGAGCGCCTCCCTTCTGGCCTCCTACCTGCTCCGTGCGGGGAAGGCGAATCGGGGTCTCGTGCCGCGGGACAGTCTCCTGGTCTCTGCGGATTCGATCTGGTCTGCCCTCCGACTCGACCCCTCGGACACGACGTTCTGGCCTCTGGTGCGCCGGCAATTCGCGACGCTCGACGACGCTGCCCGGCGTTACCCTGACGACCCCGAGGTGTGGTACGAGGTGGGCGAGGCTCGGATGCACAACGGCGTCCACGTCGGGGTTACGGAGCAGCAGACGCTCGAGGCGTTCGCGCGGTCGGTCGCCCTCGATTCGTCCTTCGCCCCGGCGTACATCCACCTTGTGCAGTTGAGCCTCGACCTGGGCGACGATGCGGCGGCCCGCCGGTATGCCGCCCGGTATCTGGCGCTGCACCCCGACGAGCCCATCATCCAACTCGCGGCAAGCCTACTCGACCCAGGACAGGCGCAGTCCGCTGAAGTCGCCCGGCGGATCGATACGCTTCCCCAGGACGTCGTCGCCATCACGCTAGGGATCGTGAGCCGTTGGCTCGACCCGGCCGAGACGCAGGTGCGCCTCGCGCGCTCGCTGGCGAATCGCCCCAGCCGAACGGCGAGAGATGCAAGCGCAGCGCGCTGGTGGCTCTCGGGGAGGCTGGCGTATCGCGGGCACCTGCGCGAAGCATATCACGCAGTCCGTGGCCTGCAGCCCGGCAGCGTTGCCGACTGGATGGAGCTCTCCGATCTGATCGCGTTGGGGACGGTTCCAGAAGGAGAGATCGCGGCGATGTTCGCGCCGCTTCCACCCGATCGGCACGTGCGCGAGACAGCGCAGCAGCTTCCCTGGCTAGCGACGCGAGGGGACACGGCCGCCTTACTTCGGAGCAAGCGACTTTACGAACGCGCGGCGCGGGCGGCGCGGCGAGGCTCCTGGATCGAGCGTGATGCCCGCGGGGCGGCAGCCGCGGCCGACGCCTACCTTGCACTCGCTCGGCGGGACACGGCCGAGGCCTTGAAGCGCTTCCTTTTACTGCCCGACACCCTGTGCACGTGGTGGTGCCCGCGCTATCGCCAGGAGCGTGTACGCCTGCTCGTCACCCGCGGGCGGTTAGCCGAAGCGGCACGCCTCCTCAATGGTGGGTTCCCGGGACGGCACCAGAGCCCCATACTCGCGAGCGATGTTCTGTGGGAGGTTGAGCGCGGGCGCGTGGACGTCCGGCTGGGAGATCGGGCTCAAGCGACTGAGGGGTACGGGTACGTTGTGCGTGCGTGGGCACACGCTGATCCGGAACTGTACAGTCTGGTTGACGAAGCCCAGGGTGCTCTCAGAAGGCTCGGCGCCGACGCGCTGCGCTGATTGTTAGGCCCGACCACGCGCCGCGGCGCCCCGGCGCGAACGGCGACTACGGTCGTACGCCTTGGCGGGAGCACCCGCGCTAGTCATGACGCCGCCGACCTCGGCCGCTCACAGGGAAGCCACAGGATCGTAGCCGGAGCCCCTTTGACGCGACTATGCCATCGGTTGCAATCCTTACTTCAGTTCGCGTTTTGATCGTCGACGATGACCCCGAGCTCGCCGCGCGCTGCGCGACGGGCTGCGGGCGGCGCACGGCCGTGCCGTCACTGCCATCCCCCGGCTTCCCGCTCCATAGAGCCCACCTGGCTCTCCGTGGGCTCCGCTCAGCAGAACCACGGCTCCGTAAGTCGAGCGGGAAACGCCCGCTCGGGCGGAGGCGACTCGACGCCACCCGTCGCGCTGGGGAGCCCGGCGCGCTCGGCGGCCAGCGTCCGAAGGCGGTAGAACGTCGTCCACGCATCCTCGCCCGAGCCGGCCGCCCGCTCCACCAACGCGCTCGCCGCACGCTGCAGCTCGTCCATCCGCGGATCGGGATGGGTCCACCGGTAGGTGAACGCCGCCGGGTCGAGGGCCCCGAGGAACGGGCGGATCGCCGGCCGGGAGAGGAGCAACGAGCCCGGCGGGATGAGCAGTCGGATCGTGTACTGCACCGGGTCCACGTGGTCGATCAGCCGCTCCGCCTCAATGAAGGCGAGCAGATCGAGATAGTCGTTGAGCGTGCTCCACGGGGTGAACGGCACGAACGACGGCCGCAGCGCGATCCCCGCACGGCGCACGACGTCGAGCGCGACCAGGATGTCGGCGCGGGTGTGTCCCTTTTCCAGGTTCGCGAGCACAACGTCGGAGAGTGATTCCAAGGCCGACACGACGAACAGGCACCCCGTCCCCGCGAACTGAGGGACGAGCGCCTCCTGCTCGAGGATGTGCTCCACCTTGGCGGTAAAGTCGTAGGTGAGCCCGGGAAACTCGAGGTGCAGCGCGCGGACCAGCTTGAGCGCGTGCCCGGGCCCGTTCAAGAAGTCGGGATCGCCGAACGTGATGTGCCCCGCCCCGGCCGCGACGAGGGCGCGGATGTCCGCCAGCACGACGTCCCGTGGGACCGCGAAGAAACGGCCGCCGTACACGGCGGGGATGGGACAATGCAGGCAGGTGTGCAGGCAGCCGCGACTGGCCTCCACATAGCCTGCCGGGACGAGCTCCCCGGCGCGCGCCAGGCTCGCGTACCGCGTCAACGCGGGCAGCCCTGCCCGGCTCGGCAGCGGGAACGGGAGTCGCTCGAGCGTCACCCGCGGCTCGATCGCGGGCTCCTCGCCCGCGTCCCAGCGCCGCACCAAGGCGACGAGGTCCTGCTCCAGCTCGCCTCCCAGCACCGCGTCGGCGCCGTGGGCGCTCAAATGCTCGGCATTGAGCAGCGCATATAGGCCGTGGAAGACGATCCGGCACGAGCCGTTCAAGCGGCGCACCTGGTCGGCCGCCCGGACTCCCAGCCGGAGCGCGGTGTGCATCGGGACGCTGATCGCCACGAGCCGGGCCCGCCGAGCCTTGTCGGCATCGAACGGCTCGACGGCGAGGTCGAGGGTCTCGGGCGCGTATCCCGCCCGCTCGAGGAACGCGCGAGGCCAGGCCAGGCCGAGTGGCTGATGACCCAGCTCGTAGCACGAGACCAGGAGAATGGCGCCGGGCTGGCGCAGGGCGCCGGTCATTTCTTCAGGAACGCCTGGAGCGCGGCTCGGAAATCGGGCGTGGTGCGGCTGACGGCGTTGACGTCGGCGCCGAGCCGGATGCCGTCCTCGAACCGCAGGCCGTCGAGCTGGTAGAACTGCTGCTTGGTGAACGCGAGGGCGGAGGCGCTCGACGCCGCGAGCGCGCGCAGCACCTCACCGACCTGCTCCTCGAAGTCGGAGTCTTCGTACACGCGCGACACCAGGCCCAGCTCCGCCGCTTCGGGCGCCGAGAGCACGCGACCCGTCGCCGCGAGATCGAATGCCACCTTCTCCCCCACGGTCCGCTTGAGCAGTGTCATCACGATCGCGGGCACGAAGCCGCGTTGCGCCTCGGGATACCCGAACTTGGCCGACTCGGCCGCGATCAGCAGATCGCATGCCGTCGCGAGGCCGCAGCCGCCCGCCAGCGCCCGCCCGTGCACGACCGCGACGACGGGCTTCGGCAGCTTCCGGATCCGGATGAAGATCTCGCCGAAGCGCAGCGCGGCCTGGCGGTTCTCCTCCACCGTTTTGTCCGCCGATGCGAGCAGCTCGTTCAGATCCATGCCGGCGCAAAAGTCGGTCCCCGCGCCGCGCAGCGCGACCACGCGCACCTCGCCGTCGAGATCGGCGCGCTCGATGGCGGCGAGCAGGGCCGCGATCATCGGCGTGTCGATCGCGTTCTTCTTCTCCGGGCGGTTGAGCGTGACCGTGAGCACGCCGCCCTGCACGGCGAGCAGCACCCGCTCGTTTTCGCTCACTGCGCCACCTCGATTTCGATTTCCAGGCGCAGCAACGCCGTGGACAGCACCTTCCCCTGGGCGTCGGTCTTGAGCGAAATGGTCCCGCCGCCGTCGAGCGCTCCGTGCAGCAGGAAGTTCAGCGCCATGAGGTTCGGCAGCTCGTAGCGCTCGACCGTGCCCGTGATCATCCCCTTGAAGTGCTGCGCGACGCGGGCCGCGGTCACCTGTTTCACGAGGACGGGATAATATTCGGGCTTGAGCGCGATCAGCCCGACGTTCGCGGTGTCGCCTTTGTCCCCCGAGCGGGCGTGGGCGAGCTCGAGGAGCGGGACGCGACGCTTCCTCGACCGCCCTCGACCGCCCTCGACCGCCCTCGACCGCCTTCTCATACCTCCACGATCTCCACGCACGGCTCGACCATCCGCTTGTCCACGAGCGCTGGCCAATACGCCACGATCTCCTCCGGCTTGGGTCGCCCGCCAGCGAACCCGGTGACGCTGGGGGGTCCGTTGAGAATGAGCGGCGCGATTTCGCGTGTAAAGCGCTCGACGGCAGCCGCGTCGGAGGATCGGACGCCGATCCGCAGCTGCACCTCCGGCAGCGCGTCGAGGTCCGCGCTCTCGAGCGCCAGAGCGCCGTGCGTGGCGTCTGCACCCACGAACTCCGTGAGGATCGCCTCGAATTCGAGCCCCAGGGCCTTGAGACGCTGCCGCAGCACGCCGTCCGCGGCCTTCGCCTTCTTGTAGGCGTCCGGCCAGGCGTAGACCAGCGTGCCCACCGCCTTGTAACCGTAGAAGTAGGCGATCGACACCTTCAACTTCTCCGTGGCAGGCTTGCCCCTGATCCCTGACACCCGGACCCGGTCTTTCCCCGCCGGCGCCAGGCGGATGGTCGTGAAATCGGCGATGCAGTCGGGCGTGATGTACTCCGCCGGGTTGCCCATCTCGTAGACGAGCTGCTCGGTCACCCCTGCGACGCTGATGCGCCCGCCGGTGCCGGGGTGCTTGGTGATGTCGAAGGTCCCGTCGGCGTGCGCCTCGACGATCGGGTACCCCACATTCGCCAGGTCAGGGATCCGCTCCCAGTCCACCAGGCAGTTGCCCCCCGAGCACTGGGCCCCGCACTCGATCGTGTGGCCTGCCACGGTCCCCGCGGCGAGCAGGTCCCAATCGTCGCGCTTCCAGCCAAAGGCGTGAATCATCGGCGCCAGCGTGAGCCCGGTATCCGTCACGCGACCGGTGATCACGATGTCGGCGCCCTGGCGCAGCGCCTCCACCACGGGCCACGCGCCGAGGTAGGCGTTGGCGGAGCGCACACGGTCGCGAACGTCGCGGAGCGGGCGGCCCGTGTCGAGGTTGTTGAGCTCGTGCCCGCGTGCGAGCAACCCGTCGAGGCGACCGAGGAGGTCGTCTCCCGTCACGACACCGATGCGCAACTTGCCATCGAGCCCCAGCCGGCGCGCCGCCGCGGCCACGGCCTCTGCGCAGGCAAGCGGGTTCACGCCCCCGGCGTTGGCGGTGACCTTGATGTGGCGCTCGACCAGGGTCGGTAGGATCCGCTCCAGTAGCGGCACGAAATCTTTGGCGTAGCCGAGCGTCGGGTCGCGCGACTTCTGCTTCTGCAGGATGGACATCGTCACTTCGGCGAGGTAGTCCATCATGAGGTAGTCGATCGGCCCGCCGGTCACTTGGCGGTACGGCGCTTCGAGCCAGTCGCCCCAGAAGCCCTGTCCGGCGGCGATCCGGACGGTGGCGGGGGCCGGCGAGCCCTTTGAGGTCACGGTTGTGGCACGCCCCGGCGGACAGCATCGGCGCCCACGGCTGGATGCACGCGCCGCTCGACGAGCGGCGCGAAGCCCGCCGGGAGCGTGAGCTCCGGCGGCCGCTGGGGCGGCAGCACCGTCCGCCCGCCCGCGACGACGGAGACGTCCGCACCAGTGCCGAACGGCCGACCTTCGCGGAGCAGGAAGCGCACACGCACCGTCGTGCGCCAGGGGTGAGCGCCGTCGTCCCGCGCGAAGGCGGGGAACAGCTCGATGGTGATCGGATGGTCCTTCAAGGCGGACGGGACATCGAAGCTGTGCCGCCCGAGCGCATAATTCATCGCCCCCTGGCCGACCTGCTGCCCCGCCGAATCGTACTCCGTGACGCCGAAGTCCGTGAACTCGCCCCACTGCTCGCGCGGCATCTGGACCTCGATAACGGCCCGGGATGCCCAGTCGGGCACGCGCACCGTGAGACTCTCGGGCGGCGCGCCGCGCCCCGTCACGGCGACGCTCCGCTCGGCGCCCACCAGGACCGCGGTCAAGCGACCGCCGGCGGTGCCGCTTCCGGGGTTCGAAGCTTCACTCCCGCTGAGCGTCAGCGGCGCGACCTCGGCGCGCACGGTGGCGGTGACGCCGGAGAGCGGCGGCGCGATCACGTCCAGCTCGTATACGCCGGGCACCAGGTCCTCGGCGCGTACCACGAACCCTCCTGTGCCCGGATCGGTCCGGCCGAGCTGCACCTCTTCCAGATCGCGGAACGGTTGTCCGTTCGGCTCGTACAGCCGCGCCGTGGCGCGCTGCTCGGCCGAGTCGGGGAGCGTGACGCGCGCAAGGAGGGTCGCCCCCGCCGGGGCGGCGCGGAGGAAGTAGCGCTGCACGCGCCCCGGGCCGATCGCACGCCGCTCGTCGTACTGCGGCTTCGACGACAGGTCGTAGGGCACGATGACCGTGTTGGGCAGGGTGAACAACGGGCCGGCGAGGGTATCGCTCGGATTCCAGGCCGAGACGGCCCCCACGTACACGCCGGGCGCCGCCAATGGGGAGCGGGCGTACACGACCGGGATTTCGGTCTCCCGCACTCCCGCCTGAACCAGACCCGGCACCACGAGCCACGCGACGCTGCTGCGCAGGAGGAATTGCGCCGCCCTCAGCCCGGTGACATGTCGCACGTGGAACAGCTGCAGCGTGTCGGCTGGCCCCGCGAAGCCGTCGCGGCGGAACGCCCCCGACGCGCCGCCCTCGGTCCGCACGACGTACTCGGAGCCCTGGTGCCCGCTCAGCAGCCAGCGATAGGCCGCCTCGAGCCGCGGCACCCCAGCGCCCTCGTCGATCGCGCTGGCGCCAGGGAACGGCAGCGCCGACGCGCGCAGCGCCTGCGCCAGCTCGGCGGCGCTGACCTTCCGGCCCTCCTGTAGCATGGCCGAGATGAGACATGCGGCCAGGCCAGCGGCGTGCGGCGCGGCCATGCTGGTCCCGCCTTTGATTTCGTTGCCGGTGTCCCAGCGCGGCACCGCTGAAAAGGCGACGCCGGGCGTCACGAGGTCTGGTTTGGCGACCGCCCCGCCCCGGGAGCTCCACCAGCCGAGCACGTCCGCGGCGGGCGGGCTCCCCGCCTGTGCCGGGCGGGCGAACGCACCTGGGAAGATCGCGCCGACCGAGAGCGCGAGGTCGGCGGAGCCCGGGAAGCCCAGCGTCGACAGTCCGGGCCCGTCGTTGCCGGCGCTGATCGTGAACAGGATCGACGGATGGGCGGCCAGGAAGGCGTTCACGATGGAATCGATCACGGCCCGTCCTTCGAGCTCGTTTCCGACCCCAAAGCTCAGGTTCAGGATGAGCGGCAGGTTCCGTTGCTCGGCGTAGCGGGCGGCGTACTCCATGGCGCGCTGCATCGAGCCGTTCACGGAGATCCCACCGCGCGCGCTGTTGGCGATCTTGAGCGCCAGGAGCTGGGCCCCCGGCGCGACTCCGTCGAATCCTGCCACGTTGAACAGGTTGTGGCCGGCCGCGATGCCCGCCACGTGCGTGCCGTGGCCCCCGTTGTCGAAGACGATATCGAGCCGGGGGACACCATTGGTCTCGTCGAAGTTTGCGGCCAGGGTGACCGGCCTGGTGCCCAGCGCGATCGTCTCGCGCCCCTGCTGATAGTCGTGCAGCGGCATTTCGTCCTCGAATGAGCCGTTCAGGTTCGAGTCGAGGAACGCGACCCAGCCATCGGGGGCCTTCACCACGATCACCGGGAAGACGTCGGTGTTGGTCCCGTTACCGTTCAAGTCCGCTGCCGGCGCCTTGCCCAGCGGCAGTTCGGAGAGCTGTCCACCGTACCAGGTTGTGGCGCTCGTGAGGCGCCCGATCCGGCCGGCGCCGGAGAGCTTCCGCCCGCCGACCGACACAGTCCCATCACCCGACGGCGTAACGGGGGCGAGCGCGACCCGGCCTTCCTCCGAGAAGTCCCGCACGTCGACGATCTTGGACGCGCCCGTGCTGGTGGTGATCAGCCCGTCTACGCCGGGATCGACGCCCGTGTCGAGGATTCCGATCAACACTCCCCGTCCGTCGTAGGTCGGATGCCTCGTGCGGAACTGATCGACCCCCGTGGCCTTCAGCGGCATCAGCCCGGCCATGAGCGCCACCGGCGGCGGGAGGGCGGGTTGCTCGTGGTCCGCTGTGGCGTCAGGAGGCGCGGTTGGCGCAGTCGGCGCCCCGCTGACCGAGGGCGGGGCCTTGGCGGGCTGCGGTCGTGTGGCGGGCGCCCCGGTGGCGCAAGCGGCGCCGAGCGCGACGAGGACGAGCGGGAGCGGGCGTGTGGTCACGTATCCCTCGGGAGGACGAAGGCCCCGATGTGCGGGCCGGTGAACTCCGTGGTGACTTCGAGCAGGAAGGCGACGGTGTCGCGGGTCTCCTCGGGGAGCACGAGCGCGTCGACGAAGCCGCGCGCGCCGGCGAACCTGGCGTCGAGCTGGTGGTCGTAGTCGGCGCGCATCGCGTCGACGGCGGCGCTGTTGTCGGCCTTGTCGGCGGCACTGCCGTAAACCGCCTGGATCGCCGATTCCCCTTCCATCACGCCCATGCGTCCCGTGGGCCAGGAGACGAGGAAGTCGGGGTCAAACCCCTGCCCCGCCATCGCGTAGTAGCCGGCGCCCGAGGCGTGGTTCACGGTGAGGACGAGCTTCGGCACAGTGGCGGTCGCCATCGCCTCGACGAACCGCGCCCCCGCGCGGATGATCCCCGAGTGCTCGGCCTCCGTGCCGACCATGAACCCCGATACGTCCTGGACGAAGAGCAGCGGTGTCCGCTCCCGGTCGGCGGTGTCGATGAAGTACGCCACCTTCTCCGCGCTCTCGGTGTAGATGATGCCGCCGATCTTGGGCGGCTCGCCGTGCTTCCCCTTGATGACCCCGCGGGAGTTGGCGATGAGGGCGACCGGTCGCCCCGCGATCGCGCCGTGCCCGCAGATCATCTCGGGCGCGATCTCGGGCTGGAACTCGTCGAGCGATCCACCGTCGAGCAGGCACTCCAGCACGGCGCGTACGTCGTAGCTCATGCGATGGTCGGTGGGGAGGAGATCGTACAGCTGCTTCGGGTCGCGTTTGGGCTTGCCGGCCGGGAGGGAGGGTGCTGGGCGCGCGGCGCGCGGCAGTCGGGCGACGTACTCGCGGATGCGCGTCAGGCAGTCCGCATCGTCCTGCGCGCGGTAGTGGGCGACACCGCTCACCGCGGTGTGCGTCTTGGCCCCGCCCAGGCGTTCGGCGTCTACGACCTGTCCCGTCGCGCCTTTCACGAGGTTCGGGCCGCCCAGCCCCATGAACGACGTGCCCTCCACCATGAAGATGACATCCGATAGCGCCGGCAGGTACGCGCCGCCGGCGATGCACGGGCCCATCACGGCGGCGACTTGGGGCACACGCAGGTAGTGCCGCATGATCGAGTTGTAATAGAAGATTCGCGCCGCGCCGTACTGCCCCGGAAACACGCCGCCCTGGTACGGAAGGTTCACGCCGGCGGAGTCGACCAGGTAGATGATCGGCACGCGCTGGCGCATGGCGACCTCCTGGGCGCGGAGCATCTTCTTGATCGTCTCCGGCCACCACGACCCCGCCTTCACGGTCGCGTCGTTCGCTACCACGACTACGGGGCGCCCGGCGATGCGTCCGAGTCCCGTGATCACGCCGGCGGCGGGGGCCTGGCCGTCGTACTGGTCGTACGCGACCAGGAGGCCGATTTCGAACCAGTCGCCGCCGGGGTCGAGCAAGGCCGTGATGCGCTCCCGGGCGGTGAGCTTCCGCTGTTCGTGCTGGCGGCGGATCTTCTCCGGCCCGCCCGCCTGCTCGAGGCGCGAGCGCAGCTCGCGGTATTCCGCGGTGAGGGTCTTGAGGCGGCTCAAAGACAAGTGCGGAATGCGGAATGCGGAATGCGGAGTGCTTCAGGCTGAGACATGTTCCGCCGCCCATTCTTCGATGTACCTCACCAGCTCCGACGTGGGGGTCCCCGGCCCGAACAACTTGCCGATCCCCTGTTTCTGGAGGGCGTCCATGTCCTCCGGCGGAATGATCCCGCCGCCCGTCACGAGGACGTCGTCGCGCCCGGCCTCGTTCAGCAGCTTCCGTACGCGCGGAAACAGCGTGAGGTGCGCGCCCGAGAGGATGGAGAGGCCCACGACATCAACGTCCTCCTGCACCGCCGCTTGGGCGATCATCTCCGGCGTCTGGTGCAGGCCGGTGTAGATCACCTCCATCCCGGCGTCCCGCAGCGCCGCGGCGACGACCTTGGCGCCGCGGTCGTGCCCGTCGAGGCCAGGCTTCGCGACCAGCACCCGGATCGGCCGCTTGGCGGCGGCCATCAGCGGCGGAACCGCAACAGCGCGGCCAGACCGTCCACCGTGCGGCGCGCCGTGTCGTCGTACAACACGTCCACCTGCACACGCTGGCGCAACGCCTCCTCGATCGCGTCATCGATGCGCGCGTCGTCGTCCTGGCCGTCGGCCAGCAGCGTGCGCACCTGTCCTTTGGCGAGCGCCTTCAACGTGGCCTCGATGCCGTTGACTGCCCACCCCGTGCCCAGCCCGTCCTGCACGGCCTCCGCATGGGCCCGCTCCCAAGCCCGTTCCCGCTGGTCGCGCAGCAACAGCGCGGCCTCGTGCACCTCGGCCGGGCTCGCGTGTTTCGGGTTCAGCTTGACGACGCCCAACAGCAGGTCGTGGAGGTAGGTGTGGAGGTGCGGCACGAGCGCGGCCGCGTCTACGCCGATGCCCGCCACGACCAGGCCGACCAGCGGCCGCTGGGTGTGGATCTGGTAGATGCGGTCGGCGACGTTGGCGTAATGCCGGTGCTTTTCCTCGCGGATCCGCATGTGATAATTGTGCTCGCCGTAACCGCCCGCGAGCACGCCGCCGCGCTTCGCCTGCCGCTGGCCGTGGAACTTGCCGGGCCGCGTCGCCTCCGCCCGCAGGCCGGGGAGCTCCACGACGTCGAAGGCCGTCACCGCGAAGAACCGCGCCCCGGTGCGGTCGCACGCCGCCACGAGGATCGTGCCGAACTCCTGCTCCAGCGCCACCAGCTCCCGAATGAGGGGAACGGGCTCCACGGCGAGCCGTGAGCGGTAGACGTGCGGCAGGGGGATCACATCGAACAGGCCGATGGTGCGGCAGGCGAACAGCGCCACGCCCCGCGTGCGCGGCAGCTCTCCGGGCTCCTCGAAGTATCGGCGGATCCGCTCGAGATCCGCGGCGACCTGGTCGCGCACGGCGCGCTCCACGCTCTGGCGCTCCAGCGCCGCGACCGCTTCGCGGATGCGGTTTTTCATCTTGATGAGGTACTTACCGCGGGTCTTGTCGCGCGGCTCGAGCTTCAGGTAGCAGGACACGACCCGGTAGGGGCCGGGCTGAATCGCGCCGAGCCGCTGCACCGCGTCATGGACCGCGTTCGCGCTGGGGGCGAGTGGCAGTGCGGTCATGGGTCAAAAGAACACCGGCTCGCGGTAGGCGCCGTAGACGCGCTCCAGGGCGTGCCGGATCTCGTAGAGGGTACAGTAGGCGCGCGCGCAGTCCAGCATCGGCCCGATGACATTCTTGTCGTCCAGCGCGGCCTGTCGCAACGCGTCCAGCCGCGCGGCCGCCAGCCCGTTGTCCCGCTCCGCGCGGAGCCGCGCGAGCCGGCGCCGCTGGCCGTCCTCCGCGTCGTTCGAGACCTTGAGGATCTCGACAGGGTGGTCGTCTTCGCTGAGGAAATCGTTGACGCCCACGATCACCCGTTCGCGCGCCTCGAGCGCGCGTTGGAACCGCTCCGCCGAGCGCGCGATCTGCCGTTGGAACCAGCCACTTTCGATGCCCTTGACGACGCCGCCGCCCGACTGGATCTCCGCGAACAACCCCTCAGCCTCGCGCTCGAGCTGGTCGGTGAGCGATTCGACGTAATAGGAGCCGCCCAGCGGGTCGATCACCTGCGCGACGCCCGTCTCGTGCGCGATGATTTGTTGGGTGCGGAGCGCGAGCCGGACCGCGTCCTCAGTCGGGAGCGCGAGCGTCTCGTCGAGCGAGTTGGTGTGCAAGGACTGGGTCCCCCCCAGCACTGCCGCGAGCGCCTGGTAGGCGACCCGCACGACGTTGTTCATCGGCTGCTGGGCCGTGAGCGTGACGCCCGCCGTTTGACAATGGAAGCGCATCATCCACGAGCGTGGGTTCTTCGCCTGGTAGCGCTCGCGCATGTGCCGGGCCCAGATGCGCCGTGCCGCGCGCAGCTTGGCGATCTCCTCGAAGAAATCGTTGTGGACGTCCCAAAAGAACGAGAGCCGCGGCGCGAACGCGTCCACGTCGAGCCCGCGCGCCACCCCCCGCTCGACGTAGGTGAAGCCGTTCGCCAACGTGAAGGCGAGCTCCTGGGCGGCGGTCGCCCCGGCTTCGCGGATGTGGTAGCCCGAAATCGAAATGGTGTTCCACAACGGCGCGTGGCGGGCGCACCAGTCGAACATGTCCACGATGATCTTCAGCGCCGGCTCGACCGGGTACACCCAGGCGTGCTGGGCCATGTACTCCTTGAGGATGTCGTTCTGCACCGTGCCGCGCAGCTTCTGACTCGGAACACCCTGCTTTTCCGCTGCCGCCACGTAGAAGCAGAACAGCATCGCCGCCGGCCCGTTGATGGTCATGGAGGTCGAGACCTGGTCGAGCGGGATGCCGCGGAACAAGTCCTCCATGTCCGCCAGCGACGAGATCGCCACGCCGCACTTCCCCACCTCGCCCTCGGCGCGGGGATGATCGGAGTCGTAGCCCATCAGCGTCGGGAAGTCGAACGCGACGGAGAGCCCCGTCTGGCCGTGCTCCAGCAAGAACTTGTACCGCTGATTCGTGTCTTCCGCCGTGCCGAAGCCGGCGAACTGGCGCATCGTCCACAGCCGGCCGCCGTACATCGTCGGGTGAATACCGCGCGTGAACGGATACGCGCCCGGCCTGCCGAGCTGCTGTTCGGCATCGAAGCCGGCGAGGTCGGCGGCCGTATAGACGGGCTTCCGATCGGTTCCGCTCATCGGGGCGCTCCGGTCCGCACCTGGTCCAGGATCTCGGCCGCGACGTCGTAGGGGCTGCGCCGACCATCCGCCACCTCGTCGAGCCGGGCCGCCAGCAGCTCCTCGGCCCGCGTGCCCTCCGAGATCCACTGCCGCACGGCGCGCGCCAGCGCCGCGCGAGTGCGCTCGGCGAGCCGCTCGCGCCGCCGGGCGGCGAGCTTCCCGCTCTGCTGGAGGTGGCCGTAGTGCCGGTCGAGTGCGGCGACCAGCTCGTCCACTCCTTCGCCCTTCGATGCGATCGTCCCTAGCACCGGAGGTTCCCATTCACCGCCCTCGACTGCCCTCGACCGCCCTCGACCGCCCTTGACCGCCCCGGGCGTGTGGTGCGGGGCGACGTGCCGGAACGCGTTGCCGCGCCTGATCCCCAGCATGACTTCGACCTCCTGTCGCAACTTGTCCGCCCCGGGGCGATCGCTCTTGTTGATCACGTAGATGTCGGCAATCTCCATGACCCCGGCCTTCAATGTCTGGATGCCGTCTCCCGACTCGGGAACGAGCACCAGCACCGTCGACTCGGCGGTGCCCGCCACGTCCAACTCGGTCTGCCCCACTCCCACGGTCTCGATCAGGACCCGCTCAAACCCGAAGGCCTCGAGCAGGTCCGCGACCTCCTGCGTCGTCGTGGCGAGGCCGCCGTGGGCGCCGCGGGTCGCCATCGAGCGGATAAAAACGCTCGGATCTACCCCGGCCGACTCCATCCGGATGCGGTCGCCCAGGAGCGCCCCGCCGGTGAATGGGCTGGTGGGATCGACCGCCACCACGCCGACCGTGAGGTGCTGCGCGCGAAACTGCTGGATCAGGCGCTCGGTGAGGGTGCTCTTGCCCGCGCCGGGCGGGCCGGTGATGCCGATCCGGCGCGTCCCGCCGCGTCCCAAGCCGGCGTGCACGTGGGACAACAGGCGCTCGAAGCCGTCACGTTGGTTCTCGACGAGGCTGATGGCGCGTGCCAGCGCCGCCGGCTCGCGCCGCTCCAGGCCCTGGACGATGCGCTCGATGCTCATGCAAGAGTCATGCAAAGGTAACTAGAACCACGCCCTTGTCGCTCACGCGCCGTCCTCGGGCCGGTCCAGCGCGATCGCGCGCACCGGGCCGGGTCTGACCGCCACGCGCTCGACGCGAGTCGCCGTGGCGGTGAGGATGTCGAACTCGAGCCCTTTCAGCGTGAGCCGCTCCCCAGCCCGGGGAATCCGCCCGAGCGCCTGCACGAGGAGCCCGCCCACCGTCTGAACGCCGCGGCTCCCGAGCGTGACGTCGAACGCCTCCTCGAGACGGCTCGCGGGCGCGCTGCCTTCGAGCTCGACGACGCGCACGGGCGCCTCGCGCGTCGGCTCCTCCGGCTCGGGCTCGAAGATCTCGGACATGAGGTCGCGCAGCAGGTCCTCGAAGGTGACGAGCCCCGCGGTTCCGCCGAACTCATCGAGTACGACGGCGAGGTGGCTGCGGCCGCGCTGCATTTCCAGCATCAGGTCGGCGGCGCGGGTCGCTCCCGGTACGGCCAGCGCCGGCCGGACCGGCACCGGGGCATCGGGTTGCAGCTGGAGCAGATCGAAGGCGTGTGCCACGCCGGCGATCTCATCGAGTGAGCCGCGGTAGACGGGATAGCGGCTGTAGCGCGACTGCATGCAGACGTGCGCCGCTTCCGCGGCTAGCAGCCCTTCGGGAATCGCGACGATCGCCGTTCGGGGCGTCATCAGATCTTTGACCGGCCGGTGCGCGAACGCGAGCACTCCCGATACCACCGCCATCTCGCCCGCTGAGGCGAGGGCGCCCGTGTCGGCGCCCGACAGCACGGCCGCGAGCGTCGTGCGCCGCGACGGGTCGCGGGTCGGAATGAAGGGGCCGAGCGGGCGCCCGACCCGCTCGAGCCACGGGACCGCGCGCGCCACGATCGGCTCGGCCCAGCGACGTCCCGCTACCCGGGGAACGAGGTAGGCGGCGCTCACGAACAGCGGTACCCCGACCGTGACGGTGAACACGAAGAGGAAGGTCGGCGTCGCCTGAGCGAGGAGCGCCGGGACCGCCGCGGCGGCGGCGATGACGCCCATGGTGGTGAGCGCGTTGGCGGTGGCGAGCACCCGGCCCGGATTGTCGAGTACCCGGGCCGCGGCCCGCCCCCCGCGCAGCTTGTACGAGACCCAGCGGGTGAGCTCGAGCTGGCTCACGGCGGCCGCCGCGACGCCGACCGCCGCCGCGGCGCCGGCGACGAGGAGCCCGAGAATCAGCACCACAAGGGAGAGGGTCATTTCCGCTGGAAGCAGACGCGAGTCACCCGCCGCCGGTCAACGCGCTCCACCACGACCCGGAACCCGTCGAGCGTCAGCTCCTCTCCGGGGCGTGGCACCCGGCCCAGCGCCGAGTAGATGAGCCCGCCCACCGTGGACACGTCGGGGTGCTGGAACGGAGCGCCCAGCGCCTGGGACAGCTCGCCGAGCGACACCCGGCCGTCCACGACGTAGTGGTCGCCTTCCTGGCGGATTGCGGGCGGCGTCTCGACGTCGTGCTCGTCGCGGATCTCGCCCACGATCTCCTCGAGGATATCCTCGAGCGTGATCAGCCCGGACGTCCCGCCGAACTCGTCGACCACGATCGCGAGGTGCGCGGGGCCGCGCTGGAAGTCGCGCAGCTGGCTGTCGAGAGTCTTGGTCTCCGGCACGTACAGGGCGGGCCGCACGAGGTCCTGCCAGCGGACCGTGGCGCCGGCGACGCCCAACACGAGGGGGACGAGGTCCTTCGCGAACACGATGCCGACCAGGTTGTCCCGCGTCCCGTCGTAGACCGGGAGGCGCGAGTGCTCGCTCTGGCGAAACGTCTCGCAGACGTCCTCGGCGGTGGCGGCGATGTCGACCGCGACCATGTCCAGCCGCGGGGTCATCACCTCGTCCACGGTGGTGTCGGCGAGCGTGAAGACGCCAAGCAGCATGTCGCGCTGCGCCGCGCGCAGGTCGGGCTCGAGCGGTCGCGGTGTCGAGACGAGCGTGTGGAGGCCCTTGTCCACCCAGCCCAGCAGCCACAGCAGCGGCGCGAACGGCGTCAGCGTGCGCCGGGCCAGCGGCAGGGCGTCGGCGGTCAGCTGGGGCGCGATCGCAGCGAGGGCGCGCGGGGCGGCGTCGCCGACGACGAACAGGAGCGCGGCGGCGATCGCCAGATCGGCGAGCCCGCCCAGCCACGGCCGCTCCCACCAGCGCAGCATGAACGCGGCGGCCACGGCCCCGACCACGAGCAACCCCAGTCGCGCGACGTGCAACGCGCGGTGCAGCGGCACGCGCCCGGTCACGCTCGCCGGGGGCGCGTCGCCCAGGGTGTGCAGGGCTTCGCCGACCGCGGCTTCCTCGCCCAGCGCCAGCAATCCCGCCCACACCGCCGGCGCGAGCGGCACGGCCAGCCGTATCCACACCAGCGCCGTCGCGGGCTCCATCACGATGTCCCGTTGAGGAGGCGACGCACATACCGCTCCTGCCGGCGCCACATGGCGGAGCGGGTGCGGCCCGGGCCGTCGGGGTGATCGTACCCGAGCACGTGGAGCGTGCCGTGAACGGCGAGGCGGACGAGCTCGTCGCTCAAATGAGGCTTTGCCGGTTGCCGGTTGCCGGCCGTTCCGGCAACGGGCAACGCCCTCTCGGCAACGTTGTTCAGCCAGCGTCGAGCGGCTTCCGGACAGATGTACACGTCTCCGAGGATGGTCCCGTCCGGCTGCGGCAGGGCGAACGCGATCACATCGGTGAGCCCCCGGCGGCCGGTGGCGCGGCGGTTGAGCCGTCGCATCGCGGCGCCGTCGAGCAGGGTGACCTCGACTCGCGCACTGCCGGCGCGCTCCCAGGCGAGCACCCGGCGCGCCACGCGGGCGAGGCGCGCCGGGGGAGGGGGCGGGGACTCAGGACTGGCGGGCCGTCGGCTGCCAGGTCGCCGTGATGCCGCCACTGGACTCCGGGTAGTCGATACGGTTGTGGTACATCCCGGTGATGATGCGCACGAACTCCTGCTTCACCTGCTCGAGCTGCTGCAGGGTCATCGGCGCCTCGTCCAGCTGGCCGGCGTTGAGCTTGGTGCGCACGATGTGGTTGATCACTTCTTCGATTTTTTGCGGCGTCAGGTCCTCGAGCACGCGCAGCGCCGCTTCCACCGAATCGGCGAGCATCGTGATGGCGGTTTCCTTGGAATGTGGCTTGGGACCGGGGTACACGAAGTCCGACGGGTCGGGGGAGGCGCCGTCGCCGCTCTTCTTCGCGCGGTCGAGGAAGTAAGTGATCTCGGTCGTGCCGTGGTGCTCGGGGATGAAGGCAGTGACCGCCTCCGGGAGCGCGGCCTCGCGGGCCAGCACGAGACCGTCGGTCACGTGCGCCCGGATGATCTCTGCGGACTGATACGCCTTGAGCCGGTCGTGCGGGTTGCTGCCGCGCGCTTGGTTCTCGACGAAGTACTGTGGGTTCTTCACCTTGCCGATGTCGTGATAGTAGCACCCCACGCGCCCGAGCAGCCCGTTCGCGCCGATGCGGTTGCACGCTGCCTCGACCAAGTTCGCCATCGCCACGCTGTGCGCGTACGTGCCAGGCGCCTCGAGCGACAGTCGCCGCAACAGCGGCCGGCTGGGATCGGACAACTCGAGGAGGGTAAGGTCGGTCGTGATCCCCGTGAGCGCCTCAGCGAGCGGCAGCAGGAAGAAGCTGAGGCCCGCCGCCACGAGACCGTTGGCGGCGCCCCACACGCCGCGCAGCCCGATTTCGGCCACGCTCCAGCTGCCCGCGAGCCCGAGGGCCAGCGCCGCGGCGAGATAGCCGAGCGCGATGATCAGCACGGGGAGGTAGAAGTTGCTGCGTCGCCGCAGGCCCCGCACGGAGAGCGCCGCGGTGACGCCCCCCACGAGACACAGGAACAGTGCCGGCACGTCGTGGAACACCGGCTGCAGGCTGATCACCACGGCGACGATCATCGCCGCGTTCATCGACACCCGACCGTTGAACAGCACGGTCAGCATCATGGCGAGGAACGGCAGGACGATAATCTCGGGGTGCTGGGGCCAGAAGCGCGCCACCCCGGCCGCCTGGAGCAGCACGAGCCCGAAGAGGCACCCCATCAGCGTCACCTGACGCCACTCGCGGTAGGTCTCGCGGCGGTAGAACACCAACAGTACCCAGAAGATGCCCAGGACGAGGGAGTCGCGCAGCAGCGGGCCGAACACCCCCCCTACCGAACGGCTGGTCGCCGCGCCGCGTCGCACCAGGTCATTGTGCAGCGCGACCAACTTCTCGTGCGCCTCGTTGGTCACCACCTCGTGCGCGCCCACGATCCGGTCGCCGGCTCGTACGATGTACTTGCTCGGGTCGACGCTGCGGCGCAGCTCGTCCCGGCGTCGCTCCGTCTCGAGGCTGTTCAGCACCAGGGTCGGCCGGTAGAAATGGCCTGCGAGGCGGAGGTACGCGGCGGCCCCGATGCCCGACCCCTTGTCGGGGTGCACCAGCCGGGCGCGCGCGAGATACTGGGCGTACGACAGCACCTGGTCGCGCGACACCGACGTCTCGGACGAGCGCCGCCGGATGATCAGATCCGGGGCCTGCTCCACTAGCAACACGCCGGGCGGCGTGACCCCCAGACCGAGCGTGCGGTCGAACAGGTCGGTGAGCGCCCGTTCGAGGCCGCGCCGCTTCCCGCCCTTCGCGAGGTACGCCGCCTCGGCCGGCGACAGGACGACTCCCTGCTCCTTCGCCACTCGCATCACGGCCTGCGGGCCACCCTGGTCGGCGGCGTTCTGCATCGCTGCGAAGAAGGCGTGCATGGCGATCGTCGCACTGTCGAAGGCGCGCTGTTGGAACTCGTAAATCGGCTTGACGGTGCTCGCGAGCTCCTCTGCCTCCCGCGCCAGCTCCTGGTCCGTTTTATTCACCGGGAAGGTGAACGGCGTGGTCACCTCGTGCTCGGCGACCGCGCCGGGCTCGAGCAGCGGCGCCACATTGCTGGCGCTCGAGGGAAACGCCACGTAGACGAGCAGCGCCAGCCCCGGCACCCAGGCCCAGCGCACGCCGTGATAGCGCACCTGCTCCCTGCTGGGGAGGTTCATCTCAGCCCTGGGCGTCCTCGGCGTAGGCGCGGATGATGTCGCGCACCAGGCGGTGGCGGACGACGTCCGTGTCGGAGAGGTAGCAGAACCCGATGCCCTCGATCCCGGGGAGGATCCGCTCGACCTGCAGCAGGCCCGAGTCTTCGCGGTTGGCGAGGTCGATCTGCGTCTTGTCGCCCGTGATCACGGCGCGCGAGTTCACGCCCAGCCGGGTGAGGAACATCTTCATCTGCATCCCGGTCGCGTTCTGGGCCTCGTCCAGGATTACGAAGGCGTCCGACAACGTGCGGCCGCGCATGTACGCGAGCGGAGCGATCTCGATGGTGCGCGAGTCGATCGCTTTCTGCACCCGGTCGCGCGGCATCATGTCTTCGAGCGCGTCGTACAGCGGGCGCAGGTACGGGTCGACCTTCTCCTGGACGTCGCCCGGGAGGAACCCGAGGCTTTCCCCCGCTTCGACGGCCGGGCGCGCGAGTATGATCCGCCGCACCCGCTTGCGCGCGAGCGCGTCCACGGCGGCCGCCACGGCGAGGTAGGTCTTCCCCGTCCCGGCCGGCCCGATCCCGATCACGATGTCGTGCTGCGCGATCGCGTGGAGGTAGTCGCGTTGGCCCGCTGTCTTGGGCGCGATCACGCGCCGCAGCCCGGGCAGGATGATCTTGTACTCGCCGTCGGCTCCCCCCGCCCCTGCGCCCGCCCCCCCGCCCCCGCCTGGCGCCGCGCCCTGCGACTCCTCGCTGAGGACGCGATCCACATCACTCACGTCCAGCGTGTCCCCCATCCGCGCGAGGTCCACGAGCACCTGGGCGACCTGCGCGGCGCGTTCGACCGCGCTCAGCGGACCCTGTAGCGTCAACGTGTCGCCCCGCAGGGAAACGCGCACACCCAGCCGCTTCGCCAGCTCGACCAGATTGCCGTCGTTCACGCCCGCGAGCGCGAGCGGATCCACGCCCTCGGTCGATAGCCGATGCATGATGTCGTCGCTCATCGCTCCACCTTGATGTGCAACGCGCGCAGGTCAGCCGGGTTGGCCGGAGCCGGCGCGCCCTCGAACAGCGCGCGGGCGGCCGTCGTCTTCGGAAATGCGATGACGTCGCGCAACGAGCCGGCATCCGCGAGCAGCATCACGACCCGGTCGAACCCGATGGCGAAGCCGCCGTGGGGCGGCGCGCCCGCCTGCAAGCCATGGAGCAGGAACCCGAACCGGGCCTCGGCGTCCGCCGGAGCGAGCCCGAGCAGCGCGAAGATCCTCCGCTGCACGGCCGGATCGATGATGCGGATCGACCCCGAGCCGAGCTCGGTGCCGTTGTACACCGCGTCGTAATGCAGCGCGCGGCAGGCGAACGGGTCGCTGTCGAGCTTCCCCCCCGCGAGGTCGTCAGGGTGCGGTGATGTGAAGGGGTGGTGTGCGAACACCGGCTTCCCCGATTCGGGATCGGGCTCGAACAGCGGAAAGTCCACCACCCAGGCGAAGGCGTGCGCCGCCGTGGGCTTGGTGCCGAGCCGGCGGATCACCTCGCGGCGCACCCGATCGAGCACCGGTGAGGTCAACCGGTCCAGCCCTACGGCGAGCAGCGCCACATCGCCGTCCCCGACGCCCAGCGCCCCGAGCGCCGCGGCGGTGAAGTGCTTGCCGACCGAGCCCGATATTTGCTCGCCCTGGCGTTTGACCCACGCCAGTCCGGAGCCGCCCAGCTGCTTGGCGGTCTCCGCCAGCTGGTCCACGTCCTTGCGGGACAACGCGGCGCCGCCTTTCACCGCGAGACCCCGCACCCGCGCCCCGTTCTTCAGGGCCGACTCGAAGAACGGCACGCCGAGCGGGCCGACCTGGGCGGTCCAGTCGGCGATCGCGAGCTCGTAGCGCAGGTCCGGCTTGTCGGTGCCGTAGCGCTCCATCGCCTCGCGCCACGGGATGCGGGGGAACGGCCGCGCCACCCGCTGGCCCGCCTCGTCCCACAGCGCCACCAGCACGGCCTCGACGAAGCCGAGCACGTCCTCCACCCCGACGAACGACGCCTCGAGGTCGATTTGCGTGAACTCAGGTTGGCGGTCGTTGCGCAGATCCTCGTCGCGGAAGCAGCGCGCGATCTGGAAGTAGCGGTCGAACCCCGCGACCATGAGCAGCTGCTTGTAGATCTGCGGCGATTGGGGCAGCGCGTAGAACTCCCCGGGATGCACGCGCGATGGGACCACGTAGTCGCGCGCCCCCTCCGGGGTCGGCTTGGTGAGGATCGGCGTTTCGATCTCCAGGAACTCGAGCTCGGCGAGGGTGCGCCGGGCCCGCTGCAGCAGCCGGTGGCGCAGTACGAGGTTCGCCTGCATCTCCGGGCGGCGCAGGTCGAGGTGGCGGTACTTGAGCCGCAGCTCTTCGGCGGGGAGCTCCTCGCCCTTGCCGCGGGCCACCGGAATCGCCGGCGTCACGGCGGGTCCGACGACCGCGAGCTTCGACGGGTGGACCTCGACCTCGCCGGTCGCCAGCTCTGGGTTCCGCATGTTCCCGGGGCGCGCGACGACCTCGCCCTCCAGTTCGACCACCGTCTCGCTGGCCAGCCCGGCTGCGGCCCGGCGGACGTCTTCCGGCGCGCTCGGGCCGACGGCGACCTGCACGATCCCCGCGCGGTCGCGCAGATCGATGAACACGATCCCGCCCAGGTCGCGGCGCCGGTGCACCCACCCGGCCAGCCGCACCCGCTGCCCCACGTGCTGCGCCCGCAGCTCGCCGCAGCGGTGCGTGCGCCTGGACGTCCGACTCACGTTGTCTATGCTCCCTCCGCTTCGCACACGGCCCGGTAGAACTCTTCCGGTGTCCGCGCGCCCAGCAGCCGACCGCGCACCGGCTCCTGCCGCACCAGCCGGGAGATGCGGCTCAACGCCTTGACGTGCGCTCCGGCTGCGGACTCGGGCCCGGCCAGCAGAAAGAACAAGCGCACCGGCTCACCGTCGATCGTCTCGTAGGGTACCGGCGCCGGGGTCGTCCCTGCGACGACCACCAGGGCCGACAACGCGGGAGTCTTGCCATGGGGCACGGCCACACCGTACCCGATCCCGGTCGGGAACTGGCGCTCGCGCTCGAGGATGGCCCCCAGCACTTCGTCCGAGAGTCCACTGTTGCCTACCATCTCCACCAGCTCCCGGAGCACCCCCTCCTTGTCTGCGGCTTTGAGGGGTACCCGGATGCGAGCGGGAGACAGCAGCTCAGACAGGCGCACGGTCGTCCAAGTGTCCTAAACGCTTGAAGATAGTTAAGTTGGTACACGTTCGCCATGCAACGCATCTCCCTGCTCCTCGCGGGGTTCGCCCCGGCCGTGCTGTGGGGTCAACAGGGCGCCGGCACGGAGCTCTGGCGGGTCGCCGCCACCACGCTCCCCGTTCCGCCCGCCCTCGCGACGGGCGGCGCGGCCGCGTTCTGGAATCCGGCCCAGCCGACGACGCCGGAGCGCGTCAGCCTCGCCCTCGACGTGATCGAGACGGCGCCGACCGTCAACGCTTCGGGTGTGCTCGTGACTGTGCGTGCGCGCGTGGGGCCACTCGGTCGGGTGGGACTGGTGTACGGCCGCATGGGCATCGGAGATCTGGTCCGCACGTCGCTCAGCCCCGACCCCGATCCCGGCGCGATCCCGTACTACACGCAGACACTGGGCGCGAACTGGAGCGTGGCACGGGGCGGCACCGCGCTGGGGGCGACGCTCGCCTATCAGGACACGCGTCTCGACGTCCAGGGGTCCGATCGCTGGACACTCGACCTCGGCGCGCGTCATACCTTTTCGGACGCGGTGACGCTCGCCGTCGCGACGCACTGTTTCTCCCGCCTCGCCACGGCTGACCCGGCGCAGGACCTGTACGGCGGGGTCGAGCTGCGTGTGTGGCACGGCCCGCTATGGGGGAGCCGGGCGGCGGTACGCGCCCGCTACGGCGTCGCGACGGCGCACGGCTTCACGGCGGATCATCAATTCGGGGCGGGCTTCGAGCTCGGCGCGCAGTTCGCCTCCGATCTCGTGGTGCAGCGCGAAGGCAGCTACGGGCAGGCGGGGTGGCGGGCGGTCGCGGGGATGCGAGTGGGGGTCGGGCGCTATCGGGTGAGCTTCGCGCGGGACTTCGGCGTGAACGACATCGGAGCGGCCTACCGCGTGGGCCTGGAAGGGCGGATCCCGTGACGGACCTGTTGTCCCTGACCCCCGACGCGGCACGGGCCGCGCTCGCCGACTGGCTGGCGGGGGGGGCGGCGGGGGCGGGGGCGGGGGCGGGGGCGGGGCACGCCGAGCCAGGCTACCGGGTGACGCAGCTTGTGCCGCGGCTGTGGCAGCGTCCGGCCGGGTCCTGGGAGGAGGCGACCGACTTGCCGGCGGCGCTGCGCAGCCAGCTCGCCGCGGCGTTCCCGCTCGGCCGCCTCACGCTCGCCACCACCCAACTCTCGCGCGACGGGACCGAGAAGTTCCTCTGGAAGCTCGCCGACGGCGAGGCCATCGAGTCGGTCCTGATTCCCGAGGGGAAGCGCCGCACGTTGTGCATCTCGTCGCAGGTGGGGTGCGCGCTGGGGTGCGTGTTCTGCGCCACGGGGCGGATGGGATTCCGGCGCAACCTGCGGGCGAGCGAGATCGCCGGTCAGGTGCGTGAGCTGGTCCTACGCGAGGCGGGCGCGGTGCCGACCAACATCGTCTTCATGGGAATGGGAGAACCGCTGCTCAACTGGGACGCTGTAGACACGGCGCTCACGATCCTCAACCATCGGGACGGGTTCGGCATCGGGGCGCGGCACATCACGGTGTCCACTGTCGGAATCCTGCCGAGCCTCGCCCAGCTCGCCAAGCGCCCCGAGCAGTTCCGGCTCGCTCTGTCATTGCACGCGCCGACGGCCCAGCTGCGGCATGAGCTGATGCCGATCGAGAAGAAGTATGCGCTGCCCGATGTGATCCAGGCGCTGACGCAGTTCCGCCGGCGGGTGACGCTCGAGTACGTGCTGATCGGCGGGAAGAACGATTCACTCGCACAGGCCGACGAGCTCGCGAAGCTGGCGCGTCCACTCGGTGCGCTGGTGAACCTGCTGCCGCTGCATCCGGGCGGGGCGCCCGATCTCACCCCCAGCGCCCGGCCCCGCATGCTGGCGTTCGAGCGGCGGCTCAAGCGCCACGGGGTCGAGGTCGTGCTGCGCCGCAGCCGTGGCTTGGATATCAGCGCGGCGTGCGGCCAGCTACGGGTGGAATTGGAGGCGCGGCGCAAAGTCCGACCCCAGGAGCACGCTCGCGTCGAATAGCTTGGTGCTGTCCACCTGAACGACGACCCGCCCCACGCCGAGCGCCCGGCGGATGCGGTCCCCCGTTCCAGCGACCACCGAGCGGCGGATCACGATGCGCGTGGTGTCGAGCGTGCCCATCGCCGCGGGTGCATTCCCGAGGGCCACGACGTCGATGCCCGCCTGCCGCAACACCCGCGTGCCGGTCCTGGCGAGCCCGGGCTTGCCGCTGGCGTTGAGCACCTCGACGGTGAGGCGCGGGCCCTCCTGTCCCGGGACGGGGAACGCGGTGGCCCGGGGGGGCCGCTCGTCGTGGCAGCCGGCGAGCCCGACGATGAGCGCGCTCAGCGCGAGGCGAGCGAGTTCCAAAACCCCACCGTCGCCGGCATGAGTGGCCAGCCGGAGCGGAGCACCCACTCGATGCGCCGGCGCGCGACCTCCTGCAGCACGGCGTCCCGCTCGCGCGGCACTCGCGCGGCGAGCGCGGCGCGGTCCGCCAGGTCGAGCTGGCGGCCGGGCTCGAGAAAGTCGGCGAGGTAGAGCATCCGGCCGACGTCGTCCCAGTGGACGTACCCGAACGTGTGGTAGCGAACGGCATCGAGCACACCGCGATCGCGTTCGCCGTCGTGGGCGGCGCGGGCCGCCGCGCGCGGCCCGTGGGCGAGCTCGTCGGAGCGGGGCTCGTCTCGCAAGGCGTCATGCAGCCAGGCGGCCCGGAGCCAGCGGTCGCGCTCGGCGTCCGGGACGCCCATCGCCCTGGCCCACTCGTCGAGCAACGCCGCGACCCGCTCGATGTGCGCGCGTCGGTCCGGGGTGACGACCGCCCAGGGGGGGAGGCTCACGCCGCGCCGCGTGCGCGAGTGAACTCGCGGCTCGGCACTGCCGGTAAACCGGCGCGTCCCGGCGAGCGCCCCGGCCCGTTCACGGGCAGGGCCGAGCCGCGGCTTGAGCCGCGGATCTCACGGGGCGCGCACGGCCACATCGCCTGCGATCCCCTCCCCCAGCACCACGTTGTCGATCAGCCGCGTGGCGCCGACCTGCGCGGCGATCACGACCACCGAGCGAGCGTCGACGCGGGCCACCGGGCGCAGCTGCTCGTCGACCAGCTCCAAGTATCCCGGGCTGACGCCCGGGGCCATGAGCGCCTGCATGCCGCGCCGCTGGAGCGTTTTGGGATCGGCCTCGCCCGAGCGCCAGGCCTGCTCCACCGCGCGCAGGGCGCGCGACAGCGCGAGCGCCGCGCGCCGCTGGTCGGCGTCGAGATAGCTGTTGCGCGAGGAAAGTGCCAGCCCGTCCAGCTCGCGTACCGTCGGCGCGATGTCGACCTCGAGGCCGAAGTCGAGATCCGCCGCCATGCGCCGCACCAGCATCGCCTGCTGAAAGTCTTTGCGGCCGAACACCGCGACGTCGGGCTCTACGATGTGAAACAGCTTCGCCACCACCGTCAGGACGCCGGCGAAGTGTCCGGGCCGCGCGGCGCCTTCCAGCGTGTCGGCCATCGGCCCGGGTGCGACCCGCACCAGCGGCTCCGCCGGGTACATCGTCTGCACCTCCGGCACGAACAGGCAGTCCACGCCGCGCTCGGTGGCGAGCGCTCGATCGCGGGCCAGGTCGCGGGGGTAGTTCGAGAAGTCTTCTTTGGGACCGAACTGGAGCGGGTTGACGAAGACGCTCAGGACGACGCCGTCGGTCCGCTCTTTGGCGCGGTCCACGAGGCGCAGGTGCCCTTCGTGCAGCGCTCCCATGGTAGGCACGAACCCGAGGCGGCGCCCGCGGGCGCGCTCGGCGCGCGACCAGGCGCGCATGTCCTTCGGGGCGGTGATCTCGTGCATGGTGGATTGAAACAAACGAGGGGAGGCGGCGCTGCGGTAGAGGTTCACACCACCGTGTCTAGGAAGAGCGGCGCCGGAATCGGCTGCTCCGTCGCTCGAGATCGTCCGGGGCGTGGTCGTCGTGTCGCTCTGCGAGGTCGGTCGGCGCGCTCGGGCTCGAGAAGGTTCCCACCAGCGCGTCGAACACGTCGTGGAACGATGGGGGGCGGTGCCTTGCTAGCATCTCCATGCCACGTCGCAGCACCTCGGCGCGGGACACGCCCAGCTCCCGCGCCAAGCGGTCGAGCGCGGCGCGCTCGGCGCGTGTCAGATGGACCTGGATGGGTTCGCGAACCCGGTTCGCTCGCGGGGGCACAGAGGTCTCCCTATCAGTGATATTGCGATATAAATGTTGATATAAATGTATGGAAGACCCGCCGCCGGGGCACGGATCACACGTACCGGTGCGAGGCGAGGCCACGCGGTCGTGCGCGCTGTCCACGAAGGCGGACGCGTCCTCGTCTAGCAACCAGATCCCGGGAATGAATGCGAGGCGGGCGCTCGGCGCCATGAGGCGACGATTCGGCACAGGTACGCCAGAGCCGAGGTGTCGCCTCTCACGGTCGCGGAGGACTAGTGGAGCTGACCCTTCAGGCGAAGCGGAGTTCGGAAGTAGACCATCCTGGTACGCTTCACCCCGGGTTCGCGACCGATCCGAGACACGAGCGAGTCTACTTCGGCCAGCGTCGGCCCTGGATCAGGCACTTGAATGACGTACCACGGATCTCCCGCGGGTCCAGGAACCCCTCCGATCACTACACCACTATACTTGCGCAGAATGGCACGGACAGTCCCCCCGCTCGTCGAATCGTGGAATACTACGCCCACGATATTACGGTAGTAGAGCAAGTCGGAACGGAGGTACGGAGGCGCCTCCACCGTGAACGTCGAGTCACCTGGCAAGTTCGGTTGGTCGGGCAATGGCGGTCGGCTTGTGTCCCCTTGAATCTGACTCCGGGACAGCGGAACCGCATTGGGGCGTGCACTCTGGCACGCCATGGTCAAAACCCATCCGAGCATTGAAACCTGGATACAGCGCGTCGTAATCATTGTGCGCATCCCATTCCATTCTGTTCATTCCTTGCTGCTCTGTTCATTCCTTGCTGCCTCCCGATCACGGGGACAGGGGCCATGCTGTCCTTCCAGCTCATGAGCCGGCGTTACGAGCGCGCCTCAACCGTGCTCGCGCGGAACAGAGCTTCGAAGAGTGGGGCGAGATCTACCACTCCTCAGCCGGGGGAACAAACTCACCCGTGGGCGAGAGGGGTTTCGATCGGCGGAAATGCGGACTGTCGTTCGGGCCTATCTCTTACGCTACTCTGTTACGCTACCATCCTCGCGCATCAGCGACAGTGTTGCGGACTCATTTCATCATGCACGTGGAAGAGATAGGCTGCGTCCGTCGTCGCGCGCGTCGCTGGGGGCGTGCTGCGACCGTTTCAGCTCACGGTCGTTGGGCCTTCATGGGGCTGATTGGC
>WNGD01003324.1_pt1 | contig 34949 bp, 26 predicted proteins | sample 5400671 | NCBI WGS metagenome assembly WNGD01 (sample SAMN13153369, study PRJNA577476) | soil metagenome | isolation source: 40 cm soil or saprolite under grassland replicate 2 | place: USA:California | collected 2016-06-15 | reverse complement strand
GCCTTGCTTCTCACCTCGTTGCGCATCACGTGGGATTTTACCGACCAAGATCGGCAAAAGGGTCTGGAGAGGCGATCAAGACTGTCATGCTGAGCCCTTCGCTGCGCTCAGGATGACAACCTCTTTCCGATCTTGTTCGGTAAAATTCATCATCGCGTCCGTGTCGGGCCTGGTACACTGTGGGAGGAAGCGATTCATCGTACCCCTACAGCTCATCCACGTTTTTCACCCGGAAGGATGGACATCCCATCCACTCATAACTCAAGACAACCTCCCAAGGTAGTAGGAGGAGAAGACTTGTTACGTATTGAGGAGGAAGAAAAATAAAAAGGGAGTAGTCCAAAGAGACCACCCCCTTTTTGCACATCACAGAAAAGTGCTTGTAGTATCACCTGGTAGCGCCCATCTGACTCACCACTTCCTGATTCTCGCTAGAACCATCTGCCTGTACTGACAGCGGCTCGTCCCAATTCACCTTGTAGGAGTAGATCCAGTCGGACGCTTTCGGATTGGCAAAGAGCTTGAGGAAGATGGGCGTCGTCAGATCGCGGAACCACTGCTGCATTGGACGGGTCACGAACTTCCCCGAATCACCGCGCTGCCCAAGCTCAAACATTTTCGCGGTGCGCTTGCGGCGCAACTGCTCAAAGGTTCCAAACGCCTGCTCGACACCCGGGATGTCTCGCAGGCACTTTGCCACAACCGCTGCATCCTCCAGCGCCATCGACGCCCCCTGTCCAGAACTGGGCGAAATGGCATGGACTGCATCACCCACAAGCACCACTGGTCCCCTATGCCAACTTGTTGGCTGCGTAGGCAGAGCATAGGATGGAAAATCAGGAAAGGTTTCCTCCGCTGCTCCAATGATCTCCCCGATAAAGGGCCGATCATCTCGGAATAACTCTAGCAAGCGCTGTCTCCTTTCCTCGTCCGTGCTTCCCACTCCCGCTTCCCTTGCAGGCTCTTCCGCTTGCACTGGATTGGCAAACCAGTAGATGTAGCCGGATGGACTCACGTGATAGCCGAAAAAGGCTCGCTTGCCAAAGATGAAGTGCGTAGTCTCAGGCGGAGAAGACAGCTTCAATCCATCCGTATACCCGCCGGTATTCATCAGACCAGTATAGACAGGACCTGAGAAGGCTGGGTCGATGAGCTGTCGCGTGCGTGAGTGGACACCATCGCACCCAATCAGGAGATCGCCGCGAGCTGTGGTGCCATCCTGGAAAGTCGCGACCACGCCACCCGTGTTGGTCACCTCAATACCTTCAAGCTTCTTACCTCGCTCAATTTTGATCCCCTGGCGTTCAGCTTCCTCTGCCAGGATCCTGCCCAAGGGAATGCGTTTAATGAAGACACTCTTCTCTCCCGCTCCTGCAAGTGGTACCTCTCCAAGCCGCTTGCCCTTGCCGTTCCACATCATCCCCCTGGTTACTGCTGAGCCTTCAGCCATGACCGGTCCATCAAGCCCAAGCATCTTGAGTACCTCCACGCCATTGCTCGACAAGGAAAGTGCATAACCCTCTGGCGTCGTTCTGGCCTCGTAAATCTCTGCATCGATGCCCGCTCGTTTCAGAAACATTGCTACGGCGGGGCCAGCAATCCCACATCCAATAATCAGAGCTTTTCTCTTCTGCTCGTTCATCATAATCTCCTTTGTCGCTATCTTCTTCTTGTTTCGATACATTTGCTAGCTCGATTTCGATACATCGTCTGTCTCGTGGTGCTCCATTTTCTCCTCTCCCTGTAAAAGGGAGAGGTCTGGGCGAAGAATCTTCCACGTAAGTTTCCCATTTGTCGTCTCTGTCAACACCCCATCTTTAATCTCCTGGATCAGTTGCTGCACAAAGTTAAGCTTGGCCTGCAACAATGCGAGGGAATATTCATCCTCAACGAGAAAGAGGCGGTCGACTCCTAGCTCTCGGCCCTTCTCGAGGGCAGAGCGCGTGCTGCTCATCTGCTCCTGAAGACGTTGCATATGCTCTTCAAGAAGCGCCGCCACCTCCGTCGGAGAGAGGTTGCCCAGAAAGGCCAGGGCGGCTGCAAACTGGCTGTATTCTGTGGCCGGTGTACGGAGCAGCGAACGGAGCCAATCGATAAGCTCGACCCGTCCCGCTTCGGTCGTCGCATAAATGGTCCGTTCAGGGTACCGACCCTCGCGCTGCGTTCCCACCGAGGCAATCAATCCCTCGCGCTGTAACGCCTCAATCATGGAATACAGCGTGCCATAATTCAACTTGATGACCGTGGAAAGTTCCCGCTGGTGCATCACTGCCGACACCTCGTATGGATGCATAGGGCGCTCAGCAAGCAGGGACAAGACAGCTAATGCCAACAGGTTGGATATCTTGCGTTTTACCATCGTGCTTGTCCTCATATGAATATTTGATATCAACTATCCGATATCAAATATACCAAACGAAATAGTCGTTGTCAAGGGGTTAGGAATTGACATGCACTTAGAAATCAAACCGGTGACTCTGGAGGCTCTTTGAGAAGAACTTGATGATCAGAGCTGAAAGCGCTTCTTGTCTACCTTCGTTTTTTGAGAGGTCATTTATGAGTAGATGTCAGACAGATATAGCGGCTATAGGAATTGATTGTAGAAGAGCAGCCGATCGGAACCGGGAAACCCGCCGGCTCTCTTCTACACACTTCGTCACAACTGCGAGACGTTGATCATTTTGAACGGTTATTACCTAATAGTTCCCATTTCCTCCCGCACCGGTCACACCAGCATTGAATGACACCAGGGTGAACGGCAGATTCGGGCTGCCTGCCAGTCCGGTAAAGATACCAAGGTTAGTGCAGTACACGGTTGTGCCGACGAAGGTCATCCCTGATGGCTGGTTGAGCAATCCACCCTGCGTCACAGCAGACGTGCCGAAGGTCGTGACCACTGACCCCTTGTCGGGGTCGAGCACGGTCAGGTTATCGCCCAGGTTACTCGCCACCCAGATACGGCCCTGACTGTCCAGTGCCAGACCATCAGGCCCATTAAGAGGTGTGGAGGCGGCGGACGTTCCATAGGGAGCAGTCGAACACTGCGGCGGTGGCGGTCGATGAAGCAGGGCATCAAAGCCTGTTGGATATTCCTCTAGAGCGTAGTTGACAAACTGAGCAAAGGTGTGCGCATTGCCCATATGCGTTGCATCCGTTACATTGAAGGCGATGATGCTATTTGCCCAGGTATTGGCAACATAGAGTGTGCTCCAATCCTTGCTAAAGACAATACCATTGGGGCTCAGTCCCGCTACAGATCCGTTGGTACAACCATTACCAGAAAAGAATAAGCCTTTATCGCTCACCAGTGCGCCTGAGCCCGGAGGCCCTATCAGCGTAATTACTTTGCCCCCTCCAGGCGGAATCTCGTAGATCACTCCCAGGTTCGAGTCGCTAGAAAGGAGGGTTCCATCTTTGTAAAAGACGAGGTCCTCTGGCCCACCTCCGCTTGGAACGGTGGCATAGACGCTGACCTGTGCATTAGAACTCGTCGGGTTGTGAATCCGTAAAATTTGCCCGGTGAAGTTGGCTGCTGCGTACAGGTCACCAGTACTTGTATCGATGGTCAGTCCAAGCAGAGCACCTGCACTAACCAGGCTTTGCCCGGTATTGCCGCCGATTGTGTTGATAAGCTTTCCGCTGGAAGCATTAAAAGCAAAAATACGCGAATTTGAGGGATTGACCACATTGTAGGTCGCTGCATAGACTACGCCATTCCACGATGTGATCCCTTCAGGATACTGCAGCAGCCGGACATTATCGGAGGAAGCAAAGACTGTACCAGGCGAGGTATCTGCCAATGCTACACCCATGAACAGTGGACCCAGGAGCGATACGCATGCCGCTACCACTGACAGGATTACCCGCATCGCTATGGGTACATTCTTCTTTTGTGGATACGAACTTTGCCTGTGTGATGAAGGACGCAGGGTATTACGAAATAAAGCCATCAATAACCTCCTATCTAAGTAATGCTGGCTCTATACAAACTAGGAAACCGGACAAAATGGCCCAAAATTACCATAACTCTAGTATACAACATACCACAAATTCTTCCCTGAGCGCTATGCAATATACTCATAAATTTGAATTGCGTTTGCTTGTAGCTTAAGCTTATTTCTCTCGAATGACTGGCCTGATCGCCGATTTCCTACAGCTTTTTCATACACCCAGACAGAGTTTGCTTCTTGAAAAATCTCATCAAATTTGGTATACTTGTTCTAATTCGTGGCGCAAGTATGAGAGTTGCTTGTTCAATCGTCTCTAAATTTTGCTGTGACAATTAGCCCTGCTTAACCGTTATCTTTTATACTTAAAATTTCATTACTCGTATTGACTTTGAGGATATCATGAACTCGACGGGGGCTATTCCTACCGCTACAGTTATTCTACCCTACGTGCTTCGCACAAAAGCAGGCAACCGCAAATCGGTCATGGCTGCTGGCTCAACCATACGCGAGATTATCGATGCGCTCGATCATGACTATCCGGGCTTACGATTCAATCTGTGCCACGAAACAGGCGAACTTCGTCCCTTTGTGAACATCTTTCTGGATCGTGAAAACATCCGCTATCTGCAAGGTCTCGATACCCCGGTACATAGCGGAACCACGATCCACATCTTGCAATCCGTTGCTGGAGGCTGACAAAGCCTGCCAGAGTAGAAGCTTTAAGGAGGAGCTATGAACAGTCGCAGGATATACACACCGGGTACCGTGCTGGTGCTGGTTGGCACCAAACGCGGGCTATTCCTCTTAACGTCACGGGACCGCGAAACGTGGGAAGTTGAAGCTACGGCTTTGAAAGGGCAGCGCATTTTCAATGCAGTTCTCGACCAGCGCAACGGCCGCCGGTTGTTTGCAGCGGATAACGGTGACTTCTTTGGCTCATTTTTGCGCTATAGCGACGATTTTGGTCAGACATGGCAGGAGCCAGAGAAAGGCATTCAGTTCGCCGAAGGTAGCCAGCAGAAGCTCAATAATATCTGGGTGATCGAGCCTGGCCGCCTTAATGAACCTGGAACTGTCTACGCAGGGATCGATCCAGCGAGCCTCTGGGTCAGCAACGATGGAGGCGTGCATTGGGATCTCAATGCTGGACTGGCAAACCACCCCACGCGCGAACGCTGGCAACCAGGAGCAGGAGGCTTATGCCTGCATTCGATTATCGCCGACCCCTCTAATGCTTCTCGCATGTGGATAGGTATTTCTGCCGTAGGCTGCATGCGCACAGATGATGGCGGCAAGAGCTGGGTGTTCGCGAATAAGAACACACGGGCGGACTTCATGCCTGAAAAGTATCCGGAGTTCGGGCAGTGCATCCACCGGCTGGTGCAGCATCCTACTAAGCCAGATGAATTGTACCAGCAGAACCATTGCGGCATCTACAAGACTACTAATGCTGGCGATGACTGGATCGATATCCAGCAGAACCTGCCATCGGACTTTGGCTTTCCAATCGCGCTAGACGTTCACCATCCCGATACTGTGTATGTTGTAGTAGAGGACGGGATGGGCCGCAATAATGTCAGCGAGCAGTTTACGGTGTATCGAACTGAGAACGGGGGCGAACACTGGCAGCCCTTAACGGAAGGATTGCCAGCGGGGCCGGGAGTACGCCTTGGTGTATTGCGGCATGGCATGTGCACTGACGGCAAGGACCCCTGCGGAGTTTATGTGGGGACGAACACCGGTCAGCTCTTCGCCAGCAGCAATCGTGGTGATAGCTGGCGCCTGATCGCTGATTTCCTGCCACCAATCTATTCGGTTAGGGCTTCCATATTGATCTAATAGTAATATTGGGTATTTAGTATTGACAGTTCTGTGTGTTCTCCTCTAACATTCTAGCTGCGAGAACATGCCCTTGGTATTCCAACATATGAACCCGAGGTCAGTGGTCATCTCGGGTTTTGTTTATAATGTGGCCTGATTAGTCATTTTGTAAGGAACTTCTGGTCCGATAGTTTAACGTTAGGGGAAGTCAGTGCTTGTCATGTGAGCACAGAGAGGGGTACATCATGATATGTCCGCGTTGTGGCAATGAATGGGATGCAACAAAGGGCGCCTGCACGCGTTGTGGATTTGTAATACCTACAGCCGCTCAGAAAACATCGGCTGGTATTGAGCAGAATAGACAGCAAACTGGGATGTCCGGTACAGATTCTTTGTTTTTAAAGACCAGAGCTCAGCACGGTGCGCTACCACTTCTGGCAAATCGATCAATAGATTCCCAACAGCAGGAGCTGGGCCGCTCGCAGAAGCAATCACAGACACCACTTCAACCACAATCTTCCACGCATCAGTTTCCTTCGGATCCTTTAACAGGGTATACGCTAAACCAGGAGAGGACTCGACCAACTGCTTCGGTTCACCAGGGGGATACTACCACTGCTTCTCTGAAAACCCGACCTCTCTTACCCGGCGTTCTTTTGCGTGGCGGCCGTTATCGACTGCAAGAATTGCAGGAGCGCCAGGACTGGTTATTAGGCACCTTTGAAGCCGTATGGATTGGAAAAGATTTCGCTCGCGCGGGCTCACAAGTGATGATCTGCGAAGTGGTCTTGCCCGAAAATAGGTCGATTATCGCTCAGACAATCTTGCGTACCGCTACAATGGCACTGGCTTCTGTTGGTAGATATCCACACATTCCAGCCCTCTGGGATGCCTTTAGTGATCAGGGACGAAGCTTCTTTGTTTTTGAACCAATTGAGGGCGAGTCCTTAATCGCTCGTATTCGCTCTAGTGGACAGGCTGTGCCGGAGCAAGAGGTAATTGAGTGTTGCCTGCAGATGACGGACGTGCTGGAGTTGCTAGCCCGACAGTCCCCTCAATTAGTACATGGTTTGATACGTCCAGAGCATATCATACTGAGTCGTAATGGTCCTCAATGCATCCTAACTAATTTCTCAATTGTGCTCGCCGGCGGAGGAACACAATATATTACAGGCATGGAGCGTTCTCGTCTTTCGCCCTATACTGCACCAGAGTTTGTTCGTGGAGTGGTAGATGTACGGACTGACATGTATTCGTTAATCGCTACTGCCTATTATGCTGTAACTGGCAGTGTTCCGACTAATATAGGTGGGAATATTCCTCAAGCGCAGCGCGTCAATCCGAATGTTTCTTCCGCATTTGGAGCTATTTTGATGAAGGGATTACAAGAGATTCCTGGCAAGCGGTATCAGCACCCTGCTGAACTCCGCCAGGAATTCCTGGCAATGCGGCCAGTAAACGGAGCGCCTGGCAATAGCAGCAATGCTCTGCTTGAGAATACTTTCCCATCGCCCGTTTCCAGAAATCGACAACGAGCTGATCTAACTACAGAGCGCACTCCCCAAAAAGTTGCTCAGGGTTCACCAATAGTATTAAACCCAACTCAGAAAGAGGAAGAGCCGGTAAGATTACTTCCCCGTCCAGAGGATTTGCCACCAATGAAGGAGGCAAACGATACCCTGAATGCTGCCATATGGCTATGCGCTATATTGATGAGCCTCATTGCACTTGTAGTACTGAGCCAGATAGCGTTGTAGAAAAGATGGTGGGAGACCGTGTACAGTAAAACAATCGATAGATGGATAGTGGTGCTTTAATTGGAGGCATGCATGATCTTACCGACAAACACATACATCTCGTCTCAAGCGTCAAGGGGATGGGCGAAGACAGCACGCACAACAGCCGTAAGAGGGCCTTTCATTGGTCTTGTAATGATTGTGCTGTGTGCCTTGCTTGTCGGAGGATGTTCCTCCGCCTCACAGACGACACAGGGCACACAACCGACTCCGGTTCCAACCCTCGTGTTGAACGCCCCTGGCACTATTTTTGTGGACTCATCCACTGTCCCCCTCTTGCAGTTCCCTGAGGGAATTACGTCATGGAAAGGCAAGATCTATGTGGCGACATTTAACGTCGCTACACCTACAAACTCGCGTATTCTCGTGTTTGATACCACCTCAAACTCCCTCATCAACATATTGGGGGGGCAACCAGGGCAGAAGCTCATTAGTGCAGGTCCACTGTTGGGCCTGACTGTTGATCCGAAGACCGCTTATCTTTACGCTGCTGCCAATGGCACAGGGCAAATCCTGCAAATTCGCAAACCGGAGAGTGCAACTCCCGAAATCAGCATCTACGCGACCTACCCGAAAGGTGGTGGCTCAGAAGACCTTGTTTTTGGCAAGGACGGAACCCTCTACGGCAGTGACTCGAACCTCGGGATGGTCTACTCCATTCCGCCTGGCGGTGGCAAGCTCAATGTGCTCATCGGGCCTCCTGGCTCTGGTGCGCAAATCAGTGACAACAAGCTCTTTGCATCACCTGTACCAGGTCTCAGCCCCAACGGCATCGTGTTTGGTCTCGACTGGCGTACTTTTTACGTTGCCAACACGTGGTCGGACAGTATCATTGCATTTGACGTGAACGAGGCGGGGCAAGTAACAGGCAATCCTCGGGTCTTTGCTCAGCATGTCAATCCTGACCTGGAAGAGAATCCAACGGGCTTTGATCCGCTGAAGCAGAAAGATACGAAAATTGGACCAAGCGCCTCTACGCCGCTCAATGGACCAGATGGCTTAGCATTAGACAATCTGGGGCACATATGGGTTGCAAGTATTCTTGGTGACAACCTGACCGCACTGGATCCGAAGACGGGGAACGTCATCACCACCTATGGCACCTCTGCCGTGACGCAAGACGGGATACTGAATAACCCTGCTGGTATGACGTTTGTCGGTGATAGCGTATATTGCAGCAATCTGGGTATCTTTACGGGGCTGGCAGGTAAACCCAATCTATCGTTCAGGATTGCAGCGTTCAAGATTGGCGTACCAGGTGCTGGCAGCAATGGCAACTATTAGGTCTTGCTCTTGATGAAGAGCATCGCAATGCAGGCAGGGTACCCCTTTGGATACCCTGTCAATCCCAATATTGAGCCTTAGACCAACGTAGTGGCATCAATCTCAGCGGCAAGGCGTACTTGTATCTCCGTCCACAGGTCTCGTACATCCTGCTCCGTTGTACGTAAGTTTCCAATTGCCACACGAATGGTAAACTTGCCGCGCAACCTCGTGTGCGAGAGGAGGAAGCGACCAGCAGCGTTGATCTGGTTCATCAAGCGCTCATTTAACGCCTCTAGCTGTGCCTCATCGTCCCATCCTTGGGGATGGGCACGAAAACATACCAGGCTAAACGGCGTTGGAGCCATGCGTTCGAAGTCCGGTGCTTTGTCGATCCATTGCACCAGGAGTTGGGCCAGGCGGATATGTTCACGAATGCGCGCGGCTAGCCCCTCCTGACCGAAGTAGCGCATGACCATCCACAACTTGAGCGAACGGAAGCGGCGGCCCAGCGCCACGCCGTAGTCCATCAGATTGGGCACCTCGTCACCCAGGCTTTCCGCATTCTGCAGAAATTCTGGGATGAGACTGAATGCCGCCTTAACCACATTTGGTTTGCGCGTGTAGAAAGCACTACAATCAAGAGGCGTAAAGAGCCATTTGTGCGGATTGACGATCAGCGAGTCGGCCCGTTCGCATCCTGCCAGTACCCACTGCATGTCAGGATCAACGGCCGCAATGCCCCCATACGATCCATCGACATGGAGCCACAGTCCATAGCGCTCGCAGATGTCAGCAATTTGGGGTATAGGATCGATGCTGCTGGTCGAGGTTGTGCCAATTGTAGCAACAACAGCGAATGGGAGCCAGCCAGCAGCGATATCCTTCTGGATGGTGCGCTCGAGTTCCGTAACGTCCATACGGAACTCGCTGTCTGTCCCAACCTTACGCAGTCCTTCCTGGCCTATGCCTAACACAATTGCAGCCTTATCTACTGATGAATGAGCATCCTGTGATGTGTAGAAGCACAGACGTGGAACTTCCATGCGACCAGCCATGCCCTTTTGACGAATGTGCAGATTGGGTATCGCCTCACGTGCCGCGGCCAGCGCATGCAGGACTCCAGAGGAGGCGGTATCATTGATAATGCCGAACATCGGGCGTGGGAGTCCCAGCATCTGGCGCAGCCAATCGAGGGCTACCTGCTCCAATTCCGTAGCCGCTGGCGAGGTGCGCCAGAGCATCGCGTTGACATTGAGCGCCCCACAGAGCAATTCGCCGAGGATACCGGGGCCGGAGCCAGTAATGCTAAAATAGGCCATAAAGCCCGGTGAGTTCCAGTGGGTGACACCGGGCAGCAGGATGCGGTCAAAATCAGCCAGGATCGCCTCCATCGGCTCGGGATATGCAGGAGGGGAACCAGGCAGCGCGTGGCGAATAGCACCCGGCGTGTCCTGCGAGAGCACAGGGTACTTTCCTGCATCCTCCAGATAGCCTGCGATCCAATCCACTAGCTGGTGTCCGTACCTACGAAAGGCCTCTGGTTCCATATCCCCAGTTGCATTTGGCTGCTGTGCTGCATCAAGCGCCGTGCGTTCTTCCATAGAATTGTCTGCTCCTCTCGTACTTTCTGAAATATACCCTGTACTTCTCCGAGGATTGCCTGATTTCCGCTAATGTTTTCCCGCCTGCCCCTTACCTACTTAAGGCTTCCCATTCTGCTTGACTCGATGCATACATCGTCCCGATAGCCGTGATGGCAATCGAGGCGAATGCGAGACTACCAACAAGATACCACCATTGACTGTTAGGAATCAATTGCGGAATCCACGAGTTTTGCAGAGTGTCAACCACCACCACGAGGCAGGCAATAGGGCCAACGAACATACTCGCCCACAGTATCCACATCGGGCAGATGCGCTGTCGATGGAAGGCACGCTTATCACGTCGATAGACAGCGAACAGATCGACGAAGTAGAAAATTGTCGAGAGAGCCAGGATCAACGTCATAGCAGCGAGCACGACATTATACACTCCCGTGGCCAGGTTCACTGATTTTTCCACCGAGGCAATCGCGGGAATAATGAAGAAGAGTAAGGCGCAAATGCCCCCCGCGACAATAGACTGGAAAATGACCGCGTTAGCCGGGACACGGTGTTTATTCAGCCGACCAAGAAACGTGGGAATACGCTGATCGATACCACCCACTAACAGCAGGCGCGCGGTCGAATAGTTGTAGACAAGCGGTGCGATCAGGTAGAAGCTGAGTATACAGACCGCCGAGACAGCACCAATAAACTTGCCAAAAACGGACTGGATCAGCACAACAACCTCGTAAGGAACGATTGGATCATTTGCCATCGCTGGCCCTCGCACCACCAACAGTGCGAAGGTGCAGAGAAAGTACCCCGCTAAGACGAGGATGGTCCCCCACAAGAGATGCCGTGTAACGACCTTGCGCCGTGGAACGCCTGTACGCTCACGAATCTCTCCACCCATATTCAGCGGAACGCTTACACCCAGGTACAGCAGGGCAATGAGGCCGAACAGCGGGAAGTTTTGCCCGTTGGTCGCCCAATCCCCAGGTTTGTTGAAAGGTGTCGCCGACCCGTGTTGCACTAAGAATATGTAACATGCCAGCCCAACCAGGGCAACTACACCAAGGGTGAGAACTATTCCAGCATTAACGACATTTTGCGTCGTACGGAGCCGATAGCACCCTAAAATTGCCGTGAAAGCGATGACGAGCAAGATGACAAGCCCTTGCTGCCATGGCAAGGTGAGCCAGTTGTTGTTGAGGCCCTGGATATAGGTGACGAACCCATCAGCAGCAGCAATAATTGCAAGCACATTTGGAAGCCAGTAGCTCACTCCAGCAAAAAATCCCCAGTTGTTCCCAAGTGCTCTACTCGTCCAATTGTAAAGTGAGCCCTCATAGGGAAAGAGGGCTCCGAGTTGGGCCGCAGCAAAGACACAGGGCAAAAAGAAGGTGACTGCGCCAATCAGCAGATAGGTCAGTGAGACAACGCCACCGAAAGCAGCTGTGGGTCCAGCATTCCCAATAAAAAGAATCGCCGCTAAATAGATGGCAATCATGTCAAAGGTTCCCAAAACAGGTGACATCGTCCGCATCACATAGCGTTCTGACGGTAACGCCCTTGACTCACTGGGCTGCTCGACAGTTTGATCTATTTGAACCATAGTTTCCCCCTTTACATGCAGAAAACGTGTAATGTTCCGCCTGATATGCTTCGAAGTTACCCCTACATGGCATAGAATTATAGCACTACCGTTGAGATAGTGAGATAGTTCGGGTGCTACAGCTTTTTATTTGGTACTTTTTTGCCATTCACTTTGCTCTTTGTTCGATTTGTTGTATTTAGAAATATACTATATCCAAAATTCCAATTTCACCCGCGAGCATGTAGAACCTCGCAACAAAATACCTTGACAAGGCAACCTTGAGACTGATAGGTTGAAAGCAGGCAAGATTTTTGATGGAAAATGTACCCAAAGTCCTGATTATTGACGATAGTACGAGCGCCTGTCTCTTCATGGCCAGCGCCCTTGAAAAGACAGGGTTTCAGGTGATCACTGCCCTTAATGGGCAAGAAGGATTGACCAAGGCTTTTCAGGAGCGTCCAAATTGTCTGATCCTTGATGTGATACTCCCTGGGATCAATGGTTTTGACTTGTGCCGCCGACTACGAGCTATGGATCCTCAACATCACATGCCCATTATTCTGATCAGCTCCAAAAATACACCGCTGGATCAGCGTTGGGGCCTACGTCAGGGAGCCGATAGGTACCTTTCCAAACCATTCACTGAGGAGACACTGGTAGAATTGGTTGAGGATGTACTACCAAAACGTTATGATCCTCCTGTTTCCACGCGAAAAGGTTCTGCCAGGCAGCCTAGCCCTCTCAGGCAGCAGCCCTTGCCAGATGTGCGCAGGCTTATTCCTCACCGCATCGAGAACGACGAGTTGATACGGCTGTATAGTCCCTCAGCTCGCCGCCTCTACACCATCATCGATGGTCGTAAAAATATTGAGAGCCTCTGTTTTATCACGCATCTTGATCTGAAAGAGGTCTACGAGGCACTGCAGATCTTATTGGCCCGGCATCGCATAGAATTATACTCACCAGAAGGAAGGCGAGTCGAGGGCCTGCCAGCTTTCAGAAATCTGTGATGCAGTCATATTATGATTTGATCATTGATATGCCAGCCCCTGCAATCTCGATTGAGGTTGCAGGGCTTTTCTTTGATAAAGAAAGAGGCTCAGTCTAATGATACTGCAGCAACAAGCACAACGAGGCCAATCACCCCAGTAATATCTGCCGAATTGCGAAAAAGAGCCTGACTGATACTCGGAGCGTAGTACTGTAATAACGTCATCACATAGTCAGCAGTGAAGTAGAAAAATGCTATAGACATGAAAAGACTAAAGCGTGCTGGCTTGTTCATATAGGTAGAGAAGTAGGCGATACAAATGAACACACAGATGATTAAACGCGTGAAGCCTAATAGTGTTCGTGTTGTCATAGCCATCTCTGGCAGGGCAGCTGACGAGAGCAGGAGAATAAGGAGGAGAGCGAAGGCAAAGATATTCAGACGCATCAGGCCTCGTAGATAACTATCAGAACTCTGCGCTAAGCTGAGCAAAATAAACAAAAGTCCTACCGTCTGGCCAATGTACACAAACCAATCTGTATGCAAGGGAATGGCCGTGACGTAGTTCGAAGTGAAATCAGCAGCAGCAGAGAGGGAAACAAGAGCCATCGACAATCCCAGGATAAAAAGCCGGTATTGATGAAAGCGAGCATAAATATCGAACGAGCGTACGGCAATGAAAAGGGCAACGAGACAGAGTGAGACGTCAAGTAGATTGGGAATAAGCATGGTATTCATGAAATTGGTTTCTCCTTGCTACTTCCTGGACGTTTCAGCGGTTCTTGAACAAAAGAGTAGTATCAACAGGCCACCCATCCAGGGTGTAAATCTCGATATACTGCAGGCTCAGTAACGTCTGTAAAGCTGCCTGGGCTTCTTCCAGGGTCATATCGGTGCTGATACAGAGTTCGGCCACCGTTTTGCGGCCATCTATAGCTTCATAAAGACGGAGAGCTTGTTTATCCGATGTGGTTACAGGACGGGCAAATGGATTGCTCGATAGCATCAGGCCCCCATCCTGTTTCCGTCGTGGGATGAGGCCAGGTAGTGCCGGCGGTGGTTCTTGCGGCAATGGCCCTTGAGGAGGGGATAAACCATTTGAACGGGCTGCACCGGATAACAAGAGACGGTGGTTTTCAGCAATGACTATAGCTTGTTCCAAGATGATACCGATGGTTGAAATGAGTTCCTGACGTGTATAGTCTCGTAGAAATAGAAGCACTATGCACCTGAATCTTGTCGATGTCCCCTCATGAGAAAGGCCCTGCGCCACTTGAGCAAAGCGTACATTCCTGTCGATCAAACAATAGGCGCAATAGCTTATGCCGTAGCGTTTCAAGAGCAAGGCCAGATACTGAGGGAACATCTGCTCCACCGGCTGAGAGGAAGAGATGCGTTGTCCGCTTGAGATACGTTCGACTATCGTCGCTGCCTTCTCCCTAACCACATAGAGTGGTTGGAAAGGAGTCTGATAAGCCATAGCCAGTAACTGAACAAAAGGTTGACCCCACCGGTCATTCTCGTATGTCCACAACTGTATAATTGGTACATCGAAACGTTGCGTAATTACAGAAGCCAGCCATTGAAACATCTCCTCATGATAATGCATAGCCTCAATCGCTTGCCGCAGTTGTGTGACAATGGTGAGTCGATTTCCCCTCATGCTCTGCGAGTAGAAGGTGTCATCTGCCCTTTCCATGCATCCTTATAACCTCCCTCGAAAATCGCTCTTTAGCTAGTGTGTCATGCCTGCGAATAGTAAGCAAAAGCAGCTTCTCTTGATGCGGCCTACTTGACTCGTAATATACGAAGATGGACTTTTAAAACCTTAAAACTAAGTAGAAGATATCAGATTCGTAAGAGGGTGTTCAATGAAATAGGAATAAGGTACCAGAGGCATGCCGCAGCTATGAAAAGGAGCTATACTCTGAGCAAAATGTTTCTAACCTGTAAGCATTCTACTCTATAGGGGTGTGTTTCCCTTGACTATATTACTCTGAGAGGAGTCCTATAATGGCATCTGGTATCACTGGCATTCCAGAACTTGAACGAGGCATTGAGACACGTGGTATTGAACGTATCCTACCGACGATTCGTGCACACATTCGTATCTTTGATAACTATACCATGTGGTTCTCCGCCAATATGGTAATCTCGACTGTAGCACTGGGGGCGCTGGCAACTACCGTTTTCGCACTGGGATTCTGGGACAGCGTAGCTGCCATCATTATCTTTAATGTGCTTGGCGTACTCCCTGTTGCCTTCTTCTCAACACTCGGTCCCAAACTTGGCCTCCGTCAAATGACCATTTCGCGATTTTCATTCGGTTGGATCGGTGCGAAGGTGATGGTGCTCTGCAATGTTGCCGCATGCATTGGTTGGTCCGCTGTCAACGTTATCGTGGGTGGTCAACTGGTAGCTGCGCTAAGTGGAGGAGCAATTCCGCAGCAGGTAGGTATTCTCGTTATTGCAATGTTGACGACGCTTGTCAGTATCTATGGATATAGATACATTCATCGCTATGAACGCTACGCCTGGATACCGATGGTCGCCATTTTCTTTCTCCTGTTTACTGTCTCAGGATCAAAAATGTCTATCGTTCCCACCCCTGCTTTGAACGTAGCTGAGCTAGCCTCCTTCGTTTCCTTCGGTGGTGCCGTTTATGGTTTTGCTACCGGTTGGAGCTCCTATGCTGCAGATTATAACGTGTATCAACCTGAAGATACACCCGCCAGCAATGTTTTCCTGCTTACCTTCATGGGGATTGTCATACCCTGTATCGTTCTGGAGATACTTGGTATGGCATTGACAACTGCCTACAAGGGACTGGGAGGCGGCGACCTCCTGGCCGCTGCTGCTAAACCTCTGGGGAGTTTAGGGACCTTGCTGCTGGTGTTACTTGCTCTGAGTGTCGTTGCCAACAATATACCGAACGACTATAGTCTCGGTCTCTCAGCACAGGTACTAGGCAAGCCTTTCCAGCGTATCAGCCGTTCAGTGTGGGCTCTCATCGGGGCCGTGACCTACGTGCTTATCGCTGTGCCGGCTGCTGGCAACTTTAATGAAACACTGCTCGGAGCCGCGCAGGTTTACTATGTCGGTCCCATTGCTCGTCTGTTCAATCCACCTTATGGAATGGATATTGGCTTCGAGCTTGGCCTCGTCTTCGCAGGCATCTCTTACTTCTTCCTGCGCCGTGCTGAACTGGTTATGAATAGACGTTAGAGTTGTTCTATCTACAGCGTGTGTGGATTTAGCCAAAGGCGATAATCGTTTCATTTCCTAGTCGCAGCACCAGTGAAGACAGGTCAACATGGGTGTTAACAGGAAAATCAATGTAGCCATTCTGCCCCTGAGTGGGTAGGACTACCGGGGCAAGCGAAACCAGCTTGGGTGATATAGCCTGACCATTGCTCAGTAGCAGGCGTACAAGTGATGGATAATTTATGCCAATGGGAGCCTGATCGCCACTTTCGCTCTTAGCCTGCATTTCGACACGTATTGTATACACCCCTGCCGGTTTGGGATCATCTGAAAATGCCGCTGCCTGTGAGACCCTTGTAACTGTAAAATGTACCTTGTTGAAGTCAACGCTACGGTTCACCGTCAACGTACTGACAAGATTTGTTACGGTCACACTGGGCGTTGTTACATCACCGACAAGAGTGCTTGCATCTTGTTCATGAGGCAGGAAGAAGCTGAGAACGACTGCGAAAGCTATAATCGCAATAGCTACTATTACCCATACTCTTCGCGACAAATGAGGGTGTTTTTGATTTCGCGGCTCAGACATGATTATGCTATGCTCCTGGTTTTTTCTAACCAGGACATATTATACCAAAGCCAGGATGGTCTTACGACACTGCTTACGGCTGCTGCAAGAAATTCTGTGAACCAAACGAGCCGCCCAGGATATCCCTGGAAGATGCGCCCATCCAGCGATCCAGCACAGTGGCATAGATGGAGCGGAAATCGACAGTATATTTCAGATTGCCGTTCTCGTCCAGATTGCTCAGATTGGGCGGTTCACCATAAATGCCCTTGTTGACAGGATTGCCAAGCACAAATAAGGGAGCGGCAGTGCCATGATCGGTACCAAGGCTACCATTCTCATCGACGCGCCGCCCAAATTCTGACCATGTCATAACCACAACGTTGCCTGCTTTGCCGTGTGCTGCGAGATCGTTGTAAAAGGCCGAAAGGCCATTGGCAAGAGTAAGCAGAAGCGTATCATGTGTCGCCTGCTGGTTAGCATGCGTGTCGAAGCCGCCGAGCGTCACGTAGCCTACACGCAGGCCAAGGTCCTGCACAATAGCTTCCGCAAGAACTTTGAGGCCGTCGGCAAATGGCCCTTTCGGATACGTAACAGCAGGCTGGTATGTCGTGTCTGCCTCATGCAATTGACGCGATCCATCTTGAGCGTTGAGAGCTGTTGTATCTAGTAAGGCGGCATAAGGAGCGGTTCCAGGGTATGAGTTGTAGAGCTTCATGAGGGCTTGCAGGCGCACATTGCTGTGATCTGCATCGACGGGATCGGGATAGAGGCTGTAGGTTTTGACATTCGCGATTGTGGGTACGTGTGTACTTATCGACTGCAAAGCCTGCGCAGTTTGTACACCAATATCGATAGCTTTGAATGGGTGCCCTTCCTTGTCAACCAGACCAGAGACGAGTTTACCTAGCCAGCCTTCGCTACCATTGCCATTGAGGTCCAGCGTTTGCCAGATGTCCATAGCTTGAAAGTGAGAGAGACTCTGGTTAGGATAGCCAACGCCTTCTATGATTGCCAGGTGTCCAGCATCCCAGAGCTTTTTTAGCGGCAGTAGATTGGGATGCAGCCCGAGGCGCGTATCCAGCGGCAATACTTTGTTCTCGGCTATCGCCAGTGTTGGACGCACCTTCAGGTACAAGGGATCGCTGAATGGTACAACGGTGTTGAGGCCATCATTTCCACCAGCCATTTGAACAACGATGAGCGTGTGATCGCTGGCTGTCTGGGCTACGCGCGATCCATCCAATGCCTGTCCCCTTGCCGATGCCACTCCACGACTGAAGACCGCTGGCATGATCATACCCGCTGATACGACCAGTAATCCATCTTTTATCATTGCTCTGCGAGTGAGTTTCATCATTATACCTCTTTAGTTTAGCTGGTATTCAGGTGATGCCATCATAAGATACAATGTGCCCCGCAAGCGTCCCAGTGGATAACTCTTACCACCGGCCAGGGTTATCGGATTACCTCTACTGCGACCAACAGGCGCGGTGAAGTAGTCCAGCAGTTGCGCTCTGCGGTCACTGTCGAGATTGCCGTCCACTAAAAATGAGGAGAAGTGATCGACAAACTGCTCGGGCGAATTCAACTGGTGTGTGTTGACAATGTTTGGCAGATCAACAGGCTCTGCTGAGCCACCACCTGTTGTCGTGCCGCGAGCCAGTAGCAGATCTATATAGTTCAGGCGGGTCATCCAGGTACCACTGTTGAGCCAGAGAGCGCTTACTTTGTCCCCGGGCCAGCCCGCCACGTTCGGCGGGTCAAAAAGTGTCTGACCCATCAAGGTGGTGAACGCCGGTAAGCCGGTGCCATCGCCATTAACGCCCAGTGCACGATATGCCCCAACCGTGAACTCTACAGGCGATTTGATGCGACTGCGATAAGCTTTCGCAGATGAGAACTGCGACGAGAGCAGCAAGGTACGCATAACCGCGCCTATGTTATGTCCACTCTGCACGTAGGTATCGACCAGCGGCTTCAGGTCGTCAGTGCTGGGATTTTCAGAGACAAAGAACGTAAAGAGTTTACGCGAAATGAACCAGGGTGTCGCGGAGTGGTTAGTGAGGATGTCTATCACGTCCTTATAGTTAAGGTTGCCCGTGTGCCCCAGGTATGTTTTGACCAGGTCGTTATGATCTTGCGGGTAGTACCGGGAGGTCAATCCTTTGACGTGCCAGCCTGTGAGGGCCGCTGCACCCTCGGAAACATCGCGCTGCGTGTAGTGACCAAGCCCAAGCGTAAACAGTTCCATGAGTTCCCGCGCATAATTTTCGTTTAGCGCCTTCCTCCTGCTTTTGGTGAGATCAAGGTAGAATAGCATGGCAGGGTCGCTTGTGATACCCAGCAGGATGTTATCAAGGGTATCGAAAGCATGGCTGCGCAAGAATTGGTTCTGAATAATCATGCGCGTATAGGCTCTTGAGCCACCGACCTTATGGAAACTGCTGGTCAATACGCCGTGCCAGAACAGAGTCATTTTCTCCAATAAGGGACGCTGGGTCCATGCCATGCGCAGTAGCCACCAGCGCTGCTGGTTAATGGGCGAATTAAGGTTGATGTTCAGCGCCTTGAGGCGATTCTCCATGTCATCATCAGATACCTGCTGGTAGTTGAGCAGGCGATCCACTGCACCAGTGAAGCCAAGTTTCCCATACATTGCTAATTCGTCAGGGGTTGCGCTAAAGCCTGCACGGCGTAACAAATGGCCGATTTGTGCGCTGCTTGCCATAGGCCCCTGGAAAGAGTTTGTCAACCCACCATGCTGTATCCACTGCTCTAAAGCAGCCCCACCGATGGCTGCGGCAACTCCAGTTCCACCTATTGCAGCAAGGCCCGCGAGAGATTTGCCCATGAACCTGCGGCGGGAAATAGCAGCAGGTGGTGACGTAGTCGCCATGGGAGGCTGGAGTGGATTGGCGGCCTGAAGAGGCGAAGGTGGAACAGGTTGAACAGGCGGATTGACCTGCGTCTGAACTACTTTGATACGCGGTTCTGTTGGCTCACCATCCATATTCATGTCCATATATATGAGAACCCTCCTGCTGCTATTCTAGCAGACAAACGTCAAGAAACCCTCAAGAAGGAATAAGAATTTTCTAAATAGAGTCTCCCTGAGAATACATTGCCTACAGATCCTGCAAAAATTACGTTTATCGTGTAGAGTGTATAAAAATATCGGTGCATCAAAACAAGTCCTCGAGGTAGAGCATCATGGAAAGCACTTACATCGGCAAACAGATCGGCAACTATCGTGTAGTTTCGGAAATCGGCAGCGGCTCTTTTGGAGTTGTCTACCGTGCTGAGCATATCTTTCTCCCAAATCGAGTTGGCGCTATCAAGCTACTGCATGCCGCTCATCTCGATTCCTGGGAGGACCGGGAAAGTTTTCTCTTAGAAGCACGAGTGTTGGAGATGCTTAAGCATCCCCATATCCTACCGATCCTTGATGTTGGCATCCACGAGGGGTTCCCATACCTGGTGACTGAGTATGCTCCTCAAGGCTCCCTGCGTGGCCGCCTCCTGCAAATATACCCCTGGCTGCTATCTACCGAAGAGTCAATACAGATACTTTCACAGGTAGGTGAGGCACTCCAACATGCACACGAGCAAAATATCATCCATCGCGACCTGAAACCCGCCAATATTCTTTTTAACGAGAAGGGAGACGCGTTGCTCGCCGATTTCGGTATCGCTACTACGCTGGCTACGGCGAGCATCAGGTCTCGTGAGGTCAGCGGCTCCCCGCCGTACATGGCACCAGAGCAATTTCAAGGAACGGTCAGTAAGGAAAGCGACCAGTATTCCCTTGGTTGCATTGCCTACGAGCTTTTTACAGGCCGCCGCCCATTTGTCGCTTCTGATCCCTCTACTATGGGCTTTAAACACTTGATCGAGACTCCCATACCGCCCTCAAAGCTCAATCTTCAAATACCGCCGCAGATCGACCAGGCTGTTCTTAAGGCTATGGCAAAAGAGCGCAACGATCGCTTTACTGATATTGCGGCATTTATTGCGGCCCTGCAGGCTGTTCCCCTCTACCAGGTACAATCCTTTCCCATGTCCACCGGAGAGAATGCTCCGGCATTACACTCACCGATAGCTTCTGATTCCGGCCAGGCGCAACTAGTGCCAGTGCCAGCCTCAGGACTCTTGCAGGCAGATGAAGATACGGCCAAACGGATTCCAATGATGGACACAAATCCATCCCAGAGCGTACTGAATCAGGCTGATACAGCACCACTTCCTCCACAAGCAGCGAATATGCCCAATCAAAAAGAAATGCAGACTCTTCCTGAAGTTTCCTCGGCGGCGCTGGAGCAAAACCCTTTGGTAACAGCGTCTCTTCCCCTACCTATAATTACTAGTAAGCCAGGGAAGAATGGCACTGGATCCCACTCTAAAGCCAAAAGGCACAAGTCGTTCCTCGCTATCATATTGACAGTCCTGGCGCTGCTTCTCGTTACTGCCAGTGTCGCCTATGCCGTAGTGGGTATCAATGCAGTAAGTCCTTTTGCTCCCCACACTTACAGGCAGCCGAAACCTACAGCTACTGTGACACTGACTCCCTTAAGTAAAGATGTGAAGCACACCTATACTATTGGGATGGTGATGGGCAAGCCCGACGCTTCTCACAAACAGGCATCAGGAGCGCGTATCATATCCCACAGCGCAGCACAATCGCGACAGGTTAACGCAACTGGCGAAGGCACTACTCCAGCGACCAGAGCGACCGGGACAATGACGTTTTCCGATGCCACCGACAATATCAAGATTCCAGCAGGTGAATACCTTGTAGACGCAAATGGAATCTCGCTGGTAATTAATTCCCCAGTAAAGCTCAGGGCCAACGGTCCTGCTGTAACTGTAGCTGCTTACGCAAGACCGGCAGGCTCAAAAGGTAACGTTCCTGCATATGATGTCAATGAGAACTATTGCTATCCAGACTGCAACGATGGTTCGGTGGTCTTTCACGTCCAAAATACTGCAGCATTTACAGGTGGCAAGGACCCGCAAAACTACGTTTTTGTAGAGCAAAGTGATATCAATAACGCCGCTGGCCAGCTCGAGGGAGCGCTGGCAAGGACTGCCAGGGCAGCAGTCAAGTCGAAGATCAAGGCATCCGAACAGATGACCGGTTCAATTTCATGTAGATCCTCTGTCAGCTCGAACCACGAGGCAGGAGCCAGAGTACCGGATGTGGCTGTGAGCGTAACGGAGACCTGTTCGGTTGAGGTTTATGATTCGCACGCAGCGCAGGGCCTGGCAGCGAAATTGCTTAAGGATGATCTCATCACGCTGCTTGGGGCTGGGTATGTCATACCAGGGAATGTGACAACGCAGGTATCGTCACTGCCAAAGGTGATCAAAGCCTCGCATGGCACGCTATCAGTCAACATCACGGCAGACGCAACTGCTTTATACCAGTTCACTCGTGCACAGGAGCAGGCTTTTGCGAAGCTAATCGCAGGCAAAAAGATAGACGATGCACATGCATTGTTGTTAACACAATCGGGCGTCGCGCAGGCCGCGATTAAAATTTCAGGCAATCCTGTCAATAAGTTGCCAGCAGACGCGGGGCAGATCACTTTTGTGGTTGCTGCTGCCGTGCCATAGCCCAACAGGCAACAACCTCAGCCGCAAGCCCAGCATTCCGTAGGGGCGAGGGTGGCTGGGTGGACGCGGGGTGGGCCTTTATGGTCGCCCGAGGGTGGCCCATGCACACCGTTCATCGACGAGCAAGCATCTGCAGGCGAACCACGGCGGGCGGGCGACCATAAAGGCCCACCCTTCCCCGCTCCACCACCCTCGCCCCTACGGATGGTGATGAGCTTTTCGTTAGGTTGATGCTTATTGGTGCTCTAGCGCTCCCCTCAATCCTCACCCCGTATAACCCACCACATTTGTACCACCCCACGCCTGATTGTGATAATTGAAGTACATGGGGCGCTCCGCGACGAGGCTGCCACTGACAGCCCACACAGCAAGCGATACTTCGTAGCCAGCTTTGGGATTCGCCCGGGCAATCGGCACTGCGATACTGTTGATATTCAGTGTAACCCGCGTCTGCGGGCCGACTGTAACGACCTGCTGCGACGTAATACTGTTCGCCATATAGAGGGTTACTGCTACGGTCTCACTTGTAGTATTCGGATTCTGCAGGGTCAGAAACTCGGTAAAGCCAGAAGCAGTATAGCCTTCGGCAAAACTGTGGACGACTTTTGCCGGGCCAGGTTCTCCAATATCGTCCGTGCCACCTGGAATCGAGCCATTAAAACGGAAGTATTCCTGGCGTTGGACTACAATGGGCGCATCTGATGTCACCTCGGTTGATAACTCCGTGGTACTCTGCGCAAACCCTGCCGAAGCGACATTGACATCAAAGAAAACCTGCGACAACGGGGGAACCTGGATAACACTAGGGTTGACAGCGCCATTGCTATATTCGAGCTCGACGGTAGCATTAGCGGTTACAGTTGAATCAAAGTTCGCCAGCACCAGGTATTCATGGAAATTCGGGCCGGTATAGCCTTCGGCGAAGAGCCAATCCGTGCCAGGAGCTTGAGCTCCTACTACAGTTGCAGCTCCAGTAACAGGTCCGCTGATGTTCGAGCGCGAGGTAGTGAAGTACATGGGGCGCTCGACTACCACTGGTTTATCGGAGTGAACGTACATAGCACATTGCCGGTTGATGCCAACCGCTCCCGGCGTGGTTGTACCACGTTGACCAGGTGGTACGGCGATGGTTTTGGTGGCCAGTTGTGCGCCGCCAGCGATGTAGGTTACAGTGACATTCGCTGTGGGCCCGCCAGGCGGATTCAGTATAGTGATGAAACTGGAGTAGTTGCGCTGCGATTCAACGTCAGCAAAGTAGTAATCTTGCGACAGCTTTGTTGAACCCAGGGCATCGGTTCCACTATTGATGCCACGCCAGTTGAAATACATGGGACGTTCCGCGACGATACCTACGCCATTAGTCGAAGTGACAATCATCGAAAGGGAGTGCCCTGGCCCGGTAAATGAGAAGTGCAAGTCGGTGTTGACGCTGACAGTGAAGCGGCTCTGAGGTGCGACATTGTGCATGATGGATGGTCCAGTAGCGCCTTCAAAGAGGTACTGCACGCGCACCTGCGCAGACTGTATTGGATCGGGATTCTCAAGTGTGAGGTATTCCTGGAAATAGCCTCCTGCACGGCCCTCGGCAAAATACCAGGTGGTGCTGGCGGGCACGCTTTGATGCGGGACTGCCTGGCCAAGGGTTATCAGATTTTGCGAGATACCATAGGCATCATATGTACCCAGGCCTGTCGCAAGATCATACGCGCTGGTAGCAGGATAGGCTCCTCCACTGGCGCCTATATAATCGTTATTGTTTAGGCTGCCTGTTACAGCTACGATATCATGAAACGCGGCAGTGTAGGATGTGCCATATGCCCCGTGAGCGATGTTATAGAGGCTGGGATTTAGAAAGCCAGCATTGAAGCCATTTGCTTTGAGAGATGCTTGATTGGCTAATGCTATCATTGCTGCCCATGCTGGCGCAGCGGCTGAGGTACCACCAAAAATCATCCAGCCGTGATTTGCGCACCCGCCAGCAGTGCAATAAATATCATAGCCTGTTTGTGGGTCGGCATTCAAAGAGACATCGGGCACTTCGCGAAAACCAGTAGAGTAGGCATTTGCGACACCAGGAGCTTGCTGCCATGAAGGCATCTGCCAGACCTTGCTGATGCCTCCGCCACTAGCCCCATTATGTATGGCCCGGTCGTTCCAAATCTGTTCCGACTGGTAGGTATTGTCAAAGTTGATCCGCAATGTTGTGCCACCTACGCCTGTGACGTAGGGCTGCGAGGCGGGATCATCCACCGCGGGAAATGTATTTGCGCCTGTGTTCGGATTGTAACACCCGGTCGCTCCAAGATCGCCGCTTGCAGCCAGAATAGTCTGTCCCTGCGCTGCAGCCGCCTGGAAAAAGATATTCTCTTGCTGGATCTCGCTGGTCAGGCCTGCTCCCTCTTCGCAGAAAACCCAGCTTGTGCTCACCACCGGTACAGCATCGCTGACGATGCGCGCCCAGGCATCGTTATAGGCTGCCAGCGAGCTAATTGAAGCTTCGTACACACGTAGCGAGGCCAGGTGAGGAGCCAGTCCCAGGATCAATTCCATGTCAAGTTCGACTTCTGCGGCATTCACCCCTGCCGCGCCATTGTATCCATCGATGGGGATAGTTCTAATGACAGTACTGCTGCCACCAAAGCAGGCGGTGTAGAGAGCGATATCAGTGGGCGAGAAGCCATCGAGTTCGAGCAGTCCTGCTGTTTGTCCCTCACCCATTATGCCTGAACTGTAGAATTTCGTAAAATCATAGGCTGTAGCAATCTGCGTGGGAGTGTAAGAGGTGGGAATGATGGCAGAGCCAGGTTGAGGACAACTGGCGGGAACAATACTTGCTGTATTTGAAGTAGCGGCAGGGCGCGCTCCAAACCGCAAGTGTGCCTGTCCAGGAATCAATGGTTTCCGCTGATACTGGATGGTATTATCTAGCCCGCTCACCGAGGCAACCAGCGGCGCAATCTGGACCGGCAGCGACGGCGCAGTGGCATTCGCGAAAAATTGCCGACCTGCCGGTGAATGATAATTGTTGATTGGCACGCGAAAGGCCTGTTCCGCCTGTCCAACGGTGCCAGCAGCATCAACCAGGAGATGATTGGCGTAAGTGCCGGTGATTCTGAAGCCCTGCGAACGAAGAAAAGCGATCACGGAAACTTCGCTTTGGGGAAGCGGACCATAGAGCGCAGCAAATGATGCCGGGCTGAGGTAGTGATGATATAAATGGGAATGCGGATCGCTAATTTCCTTGAGGTACCTGGCAAGGTTTGCCGTATTATGCAGGTTGAGTCCAACAGCCAGTGAAATAGGTTGATCCGGCGAGGCATTTGATAAGAACTGGCTTTTGCTTATGGATGCTGATACGCTGTTTGATAGGGTAATGCGTGTGCTTGCAGGTGTGGCGCGTGTGAATGGAGCTAAATAGAGCAAGAGCATCGCAACTACAACTATGGCGCCAATGAGTGGAACTACAATCCTCGGGTAAATTGATCGAACTCGCATACGAAGCCTCTCTTACAACTTCCACAAAACATCCTGCCGGTACAGGATAGTCTTGAAATCGATGCAACTGCTGCTAGCGCAGCATCTGATGCATCCAAATAAGTACCGCAAGGGTACACCCCTACTCAATCTGAACGTTAGCCAGCACATTTTCCGTGGATACGTGCCTGGGAGAGCATTTCGTAGGGCAAAAAAGGGAATTTTGCAGGGGAAGAGGGATTTTTTACTGGGGAAAAGGGGGGTTTTACAGGAGAAAAGAGGGGTTTTACAGGGCGACCGCAAGGGTCGCCCCTACCATACAGCGGCTTCGCAGGCTGATTCAATGAGGTATGTGGTTGAGGAATTATTTTACTTATGGCAATGGTACTTTCAGGTAAGAGCTAAATAGCGTCTCATCAGAGCAGCAAGTCTTGACAACAAGCTCTCTTTCTGGTATACTAACCATATGGTTAAACCAATTGGTTTAACCATATGGTTAAGGAGAGATATGGAACTTCCCAAATCTTCAGAGACAGCGACACGCATTCTCCAGGCCGCCTACTATCGGCTCGCTACCGATGGATACGCTCACCTGAATATGCGCGATGTTGCAGCCGAAGCCGGGGTCAACCATGCGTTAATCCATTACTACTTCGGAAGCAAAGACCAGCTCGTCATTGCTGTGCTTGACGAGGCTAACCGCCGCCTGCTTGAGCGGCAAACGCAGATGTACATGACGCCAGGTGATTTTGCGGCGAAGTGGGCGCAGGCACGCGCCTTCTACGAACAAGATCTGGCCTCGGGTTTCGTGCGCGTCCAGATGGAACTTTGGGCTGCCAGCCTTTCGAACGCGGCCCTACGTGAGCAGTTCGTCCCCCGCTTCATAGCCTGGCATCGCGTGATCGAAGACGCGGTACGTGAGGCGCTAGTACACTACCGACTGGAGCTTCCGGTATCACCCGAGGCTCTAGCCACCTGGATCGTCGACTTCTGGGTCGGCATGGAATTCGAGATGCTGCTCGGCATTTCCGAATCTCAGGCGCATCATCGGCAAGCGCTAGATGCTATGCAGCGACTATTGGAACATTTTGATAGGCAGGCAGCATCTCAACCAGTGTTATCAATTACGGATATCAGATCATCCTACGCCGAAAGGAAGGATTGACAATCACTGCACCAGAAGACATACCATTGCACGTGAAGCACAGTATTGATTCACTGCCGCGACGCGGGTCAGTTGCCGGATGATGGTCCCTCCCTCAAGAAACTTTCTCCGGCCAAGTTGGCGTTCGTTCATGGGGAATGCGTTCTTGAGAAGGACATCCTGATGAAGATCGTCCCGCGTAGAAATTGAGTACATTGTAGTATTGTCCAAGAGCTCTTCCCCATCGCAGCGAAGACGAGGAGGGAATTGAGGGGAGAGTACAGTTGAAGCCTCCTCATGTAGGAAAAGGAGATCTTTATGGCAAATGAACATGAGATGCAGCACGAAGGCCACGTTGCCTGTGGACCAGGCTACGCTTCACCTCAAGAGGCGATGAAGGCCGACCCCGAGAAGGTCCTGTATACGATTGCCTTGTATGATGGCACCGGCATCGAAAAGCCGGATTACCTAGCCACGGTGGATGTCGATCAGCACTCGCCCACCTATTCTCAGGTCATTTCCCGCACTGTGATGCCCTATGTTGGTGATGAACTGCATCACTTTGGATGGAATGCCTGTAGTTCGTGTCATGGCGACGAGAGCAAGTCGCGTCAATTTCTGATCATTCCCGGTTTTCACTCGAGCCGTGTGTACATCGTTGATACCTCTGACGAGCGTGCGCCTAAGCTGCACAAGACCATTGAACCTGAAGAGATTAAGGAAAAGACCAACCTGACCGCTCCCCATACTGTTCACTGCCTGGCTGATGGACAGGTCATGATCTCGATGCTAGGCGATGGTGAGGGCAATGGCCCCGGTGGTTTCCTGCTGCTGGACGAGGATTTCAATATAACAGGGCGTTGGGAGCAGAAAACCGATGGCATGCGCTATAACTATGACTTCTGGTATCAGCCGCGCCACAATGTCATGGTCAGTAGCGAGTTTGGCGCACCTAATGCCTATTTTGGCGGTTTCAACCTGGAAGATGTGGCTGCCGGAAAATATGGCCGCCAGCTTCACTTCTGGGATTGGAATCGTCATGAGATCGTCCAGAATATCGACCTGGGTGAGGAGGGGATGATCCCGTTGGAGGTACGCTTCCATCACAACCCTGAGAGCACTCATGGCTTCGTCGGGGCGACACTGAGTAGCAATATGTGGCACTGGTCCAAGTCCAACGGAAGCTGGTCGGTCGAGAAGGTCATTGATATTCCTTCAGTGGAACTTGAAGGCTGGCCTATTCCGGTCCCATCACTGATCACCGACTTCCTGATCTCGATGGATGACAAGTACCTCTACCTCTCGAACTGGTTCCACGGGGATATCCGCCAGTACGATGTCAGTGATCCCTCCCATCCCAGACTTACCGGCCAGGTCTGGTGCGGCGGTTCGCTCGGAAAGGGAGGCGAAGTAGCGGGGCACAAGTTGGTTGGTGGGCCGCAGATGCTCCAGCTGAGCCTGGATGGCAAGCGGCTCTACGTCACGAACTCGCTCTTAAGCTCCTGGGACAACCAGTTCTATCCCGATATCGCCACGGCCGGCTCGTACCTGCTGCAAATTGATTGTGACACGCAGAATGGCGGCTTGAAGATTAACGAGAACTTCTACGTGGATTTCGGCAAAGAGCCCGGTGGCCCCTCGCGTGCACACGAGATGCGCTATCCGGGAGGAGATTGTACTTCGGATATCTGGGTGTAGCTGGATACTGTTATGAGGAAAGTCGAGGAACGGTAGAACGTTCGGACCCTTTCTGGTGTTCCTCGACTTCCCAGAACAGGAGGGGCTCAATGCGCGCTATGGAGTTGACGGACGGAAACGACCGGCAGCCTGCTGGGCCGATGAAGCGCCAGCGGGTACCTGTGATCTGGCCCTGGCTGCTCGTGGGAGCCGCCTGGATGCTCACCGGGCTTGCTGTCCTCACGAACCAGAGCGCCATGATCAATCACCACTACCTGCTTGAGGAGAGCCATCTCCCGGTGCTGGTGGCACTGGTCGTCTTCCTGGCAGGCTTCCAGGTGATGACGGTGGGGATGATGCTGCCATCGAGCATTCCCATGCTGTCTATGATGGCGCATGCCAGTCGAAAGCAGGGGCAACCACGCATGATCCAACTGGCGTTCATGGCAGGCTATGCCGTCGTCTGGATGGCCTTCGCAGCTGCCGCGTTTCTGGGCGACACGCTGATCCATCAGTTGGTGCATCATTGGTTGTGGCTCTACCTGCACTCCTGGGTAATTGGGGCCGCTACCTTCGCACTGGCGGGTGGCTTTCAGTTCAGCCCGCTCAAGAAACGCTGTCTCAAACAGTGCCGTGGCCCGTTCAGTTTCTTCATGCGCTACTACCGTAGAGGTGTAGGAGAAGCTTGGCGGCTGGGGCTGCGCTATGGGGTGTTTTGCCTGGGGAGCTGCTGGGCATTGATGCTGGTGATGTTTGGTCTGGGAGTGGGCAGCCTGGTGTTGATGGCGCTGCTAACAGGGGTGATGGTGGTGGAGAAAACGTTCCCGGGTGGGCGACGCCTGAGCCCAGTGATAGGAGGTGTCCTGCTGGGATTGGCTGTTGTGTGGCTGGTTCATCCTGCCTGGCTCTCGGTTGCTGGGGTATAAGAAAGGAAGGAAATTCGCGTGAGAGCACTCTATCCTGATCAAAAATGGTGACCCGACGGTGCTCCTGCTCCCCACGTGGTCGATCGTCCACTCGCGCATCTGGAAAGCCCAGGTCCCGTATCTCGCTCGCCATTGCCGGGTCATTACCTTCGATGGCCGGGGCAACGGCCGGTCGGCTCGACCGGCGAGCCCGGATGCCTACAGCGACAGGGAGTTCGCTGCGGATGCGCTGACAGTGATGGACGCGACCGCCACCCAGCAGGCCGTACTCGTCTCGTTGTCGTTGGGCTCGTACTGGGCGCTGCTGCTGGCCGCTGAGCACCCTGAGCGAGTCACCGAGGCGGTGTTTATTTGCCCGGCGCTCCCGCTTGGTCCGAGCCATCCTCAGCGCATGATCTACTCGTTCGATGATGTCCTGGATACCGACGAGGGCTGGGCCAAGTACAATCGCCATTCCTTGCTCAAGGATTACCAGGGCTTTCTCCAGTTTTTCATGTCGCAGATCTTCACCGAGCCTCACTCGACCAAGCAGATCGAGGACAGCGTGGGCTGGGGGCTTGAGACGACCCCAGAGGTGCTGATCGCGACCAAGGATGCCCCGTACGCGGTGAACGAACAGACCGCCGAGGAACTCGCCCGTCGCGTCCGCTGCCCGGTGCTCATCATCCACGGCGATGAAGATGTCATCACTCCCCACGCGCGAGGTGGAAGGCTGGCTCAACTGACCGGCGGGATGCTGGTGACCATCGAGGGCGGCGGACATTGCCCCCAGAGTCGCGACCCGGTGAAGGTCAACCTGCTGCTGCATGATTTCATCAAGCCTTCGCCCGCGCCCACAGTGATTTGGCGGCGTGGCAGGAAGCGCGGCAAGCGTGCCCTCTACATCTCCTCGCCCATTGGGCTTGGCCATGCCCAGCGCGACGTATCAATTGCCGACGAGCTGCGCCGCCTGCGGCCCGATCTCCAGATCGACTGGCTGGCGCAGCACCCGGTCACCGAGGTGCTCAAGGCACGCGGCGAGCGCATCCACCCCGCCAGCACGCACCTGGCGAATGAGTCCCGCCACATCGAGAGCGAGTCCGCCGAGCATGACCTCCACTGCTTCCAGACCTGGCGGCGCATGGACGAGATCCTCGTCGCCAACTACATGCTCTTCCATGACGTCGTGAACGAGGAGCAGTACGACCTGTGGATCGGGGACGAGGCCTGGGAGCTCGACTACTATCTCCATGAGAACCCCGAAGAGAAACATGCCGCCTATGTCTGGCTGACGGACTTTGTCGGTTGGCTGCCCATGCCCGATGGTGGGACGCACGAAGCGTTCCTCACCGCCGACTACAATGCGGAGATGATCGAGCATATCGAGCGGTTTCCGCGGCTGCGGGATCGAGCCATCTTCGTGGGTAACCCTGAGGACATCGTTCCCGACACCTTCGGAGCGGATCTCCCCGCCATCCGGATGTGGACCGAGCAGCATTACGACTTCGCTGGCTACATCACAGGGTTCGATCCCGGCGCCTTCACAGATCGGGAGGCGATCCGGGCGGAGCTGGGCTACGCACCCGAGGAAAAGGTGTGTATCGTGGCGGTGGGCGGCTCTGGTGTGGGCCAGCACCTGCTGCGGCGGGTCATGGCAGCCTTTCCCGAGGCCAAGCGGCGCGTGCCGGAACTGCGTATGGTCGTCGTGGCTGGTCCGCGCATCGATCCGCAGTCGCTGCCTAAAGTGAGCGGGCTCGAAGTGCGCGCCTATGTCCACGCGTTGTACCGTCACCTCGCCGTGTGTGACCTGGCGGTGGTGCAGGGCGGGCTGACCACAGCGATGGAGCTGACGGCGAACAAGCGACCGTTTCTCTACTTCCCGTTGCGTCATCATTTCGAGCAGAATCTCCACGTGCGGTACCGGCTTGATCGCTACCATGCCGGTCGCTGTATGGACTTTGAGCAGGCAACGCCAGAGGTCATCGCAGCAGCGATCGAAGAGGAAATTGGCCGGAAGGTGGTGTACCGCGATATTGAATACGACGGGGCAGCGAGGGCCGCAGCCCGCATCGCCGAACTCATCTGAGTCGGTTGGTTCTGACTGGGAGAAGCGATAGGTCCATTGTCTATGCTACTTCTGAAGAGCACTAGTCTTCAGCACTACCAGAGCCTCTTCTAGCTCTGCCACACGACAGCCATCGTCAGGATGAGAAGCAGGCGCGTGACCATGAGAAAAAGCATCCTTTCCATCTTTGCTCTCCTCCCAACTTCTGATAGATTTTCACGAAGACGCTGAACAACCCCCTACTAAAACGAACGTAAAAATCCCTGAACAACCTGAAGAAATGCCTCTGGTTGCTCCAGGTTCGAAAGATGGCCCGCATGCTGAATCACGACGAACTGCGCCCCCGCAATGCGTGATGCATACTCCTGAGCTACAGGTGGAGGTGTCAAAGTATCTTGCTCGCCTGCAATAACGAGTGTTGGGCAGGTAATGCCTGGCAGCAGATCAGTCGAATCTGCCCGCTGCCCCATACCTCGCGAGGCGGCTGCAATGCCTTGAGTCGTCGCCGTATTGATCATTCGCCGCACTCGTACTTCAACCTCGGGATGATGCTGGCGTGTATACTCCGAGAGTAAGCGGGGCACCTGGAGATCCGCGATTGCACCTGTTCCCTGCGTTTCAGCGATACGCGCAACGTTTTCACGATTGGCTTGAGCTTCAGGGCTATCTGCCCCCGGTCGAGTATTAGCCAGTATTAAACCGGCCACGCGCTGCGGGTATTTCCGCAGGAACGCAAACGTTACATAACCGCCCATTGAAAGACCACACAGAACTGCCATTTGGATGCCCAATAAGTCCATCAGTCCAGCCACGTCGTCAGCGAACAGTTCCATGGTAGATATTGGAGGGGATGGAGGAAGAAGCCCGGGGGACTCTTCGAGGGAAGACGGTTGGGATACAGTCGTGATGTCACTTTCCCCAAATCCGCGCCAGTCGAGAGCTACCAGGCGATAGCGCCCCTCTCCCAGGAGCGCCGTCAAGTCTTCCTGCCACATTTCTCGATTCAACGGAAAGGCGTGCAGGAACAGGACCGGTATCCCTATACCATGATCGTCATATGCCAGAAAAACATTGTTGATTGCTACTTTCATGATAACCCTCCCCAGCATCCCCATTATTAGATTATAAGCTAGCAATAGCGCTGTCTGCCTGCTCGCGGGCATGGTATGAACTGCGCACGAAAGGTCCGGACTCGACGTGGCGGAAACCCATCTTCTTGCCCTCTTCCTTGAGCGCAGCAAATTCTTCGAGCGGCACATAGCGCTGAATCGGTAGATGCTGGAACGAGGGACGCAGGTACTGTCCGATGGTGAGTATATCGACATCGTGTTCGCGTATGTCATGCATGACCTCGATAACCTCGTCCCATGTCTCACCAAGGCCCAGCATGAAGCCAGATTTTGTGGGCCTGGAGGGATTCATTTCCTTAGCCCACTTAAGTACCTGCAGCGAGCGCTTGTAAATTGCCTGCGGGCGCACACGCCTGTAGAGCCTGGGAACGGTCTCGACATTGTGATTGAACACATCGGGCTTCGCATCCATCGCGACCTGTAACGCTTCGTAGACGCCTTTGAAGTCAGGTGTCAATACTTCGACCTTGCAATCGGGGTTCAAGCGACGAATCCAGCGGATGGTTGCTGCGAAAATGGCAGCTCCGCCATCTTTTAATTCATCGCGATTAACTGAAGTAACGACGGCATGGCGCAGGCCCATCTTCTGTACTGCCTCCGCGACGCGTTTCGGCTCCTCCCAGTCCAGTCCGATAGGGCGACCTGTTTCCACGGCACAGAAGCCACAACTGCGCGTGCAGATGCGCCCTAGGATCATAAATGTGGCTGTTTGATGGCTCCAGCATTCACCAATATTTGGGCAGCGCGCCTCCTCGCAGACTGTGTGCAATTCTTTGCTACGCATCAGTTGCTTCAGATTTTCGTAGTTTTCCCCCCTGGGAGGGCGCACCCTGAGCCATTCAGGACGGCGCTCTGGAATCACGGTCGCCATATTGTTTTCCTTTTTAGTACACGTCTATTTCTCTTGTGGGCGACCGCAAGGGTCGCCCCTACATTTCCTGTTCTTTACCCCAATCGGGTCTTAATACACGTCTATTTCTCGTCCATAGCTTTGTAATTTCGTGCGTACCGCCTGCAGGAAACCACCGGCTCCGGCACCATCCAGGATACGATGATCGAATGAAAGGCACAGGTACATCATGTAGCGCACGGCGATTGCATCATCCTCGATTACTACTGGCCGTTTGACCACTGCATCCATGCTTATAATGGCGGCGTGCGGCTGATTGATAATCGGCACTGAGATAATTGTACCAAATGTGCCAGGGTTATTCACTACGAAGGTGCTACCCTGCAAATCCTGCACCGTCAACTTTTTGGCACGAGCGCGCTGGGCAAGCGCGTAAACCTGTTTTGCCAGACCAGCAATCGTATACTGGTCGGCATCATAGACGGTTGGCACAATCAATCCCTCATCGGTCGCGATGGCCACACCGAGGTTGATGCGCTTCTTCACGATGATCTGATTGTCTTCAGTCCAGCTTGAATTGACCAGCGGGAATTTGCGAATGCCCTCGCATACCGCTTTCATGACGAATGGCACGTAGCTAATGCTGTGTCCCTCGCGCCTCGTGAAGTCTTCTTTGTTCCTCTCCAGCCACTTAGCGATGTTGGTCATATCGACCTCGACCACGGTTGTGGCGTGTGGCGAAGTGCGCTTGCTGCGTACCATGTGTTCAGCAATGGCCAGGCGCATGCGGCTGGGTGTAATTATCTCTTCCTCTGGACCCGCCATTGTGGGAGCAGGAGACGGAGGCGCAATAAATTGGGCCTCTACAGGTTCAGGCGCTGGTGGAACATATTCAGGCTCGACAACAGGCTCAGGCGCTGTGGGTTGAGCAACCGCAGCAGGAGCTTCCTGTTGCTGCGCAAGGTAAGCAAGAATGTCTTCCTTGCGGACACGTCCACCGACTCCCGTGCCTGCAATCGCATTCAGGTCGATGTCATGTTCGCGTGCCAGCCGTCGCGCCAGTGGCGAGATGCGCTGGCGCTCTTCCTCACCCGTACGTGAGGGCTGTGTAGCTGTCTGCGAACCATTGCCTACACTCGTGCTGGCACTCTTGTTATCCATGACTGCCACATTCGTACGAGCTGGACTTTCAACGGGAGCTGCATCAGGACCAGGTGCAGGCTCGGCCGGTGGCGAAGTCGAAACATCGGCACTTTCTTCAATCACTGCGATATCTGCTCCCACGGGTACCGTATCGTCTGCTTTGACGAGA